>Ga0160427_10000167_pt1 | contig 45609 bp, 46 predicted proteins | sample SolpanmetagenomL_FD_108194 | JGI IMG/M metagenome (GOLD analysis project Ga0160427, IMG submission 108194) | Solar panel surface microbial communities from Lawrence Berkeley National Laboratory, California, USA - L | ecosystem: Engineered > Built environment > Solar panel > Unclassified ...
ACGCACCCGTGCGCCACTATCAGTATTGCTACTGACCGTTCGACTTGCATGTATTAGGCCTGCCGCTAGCGTTCATCCTGAGCCAGGATCAAACTCTCCATTGTAAAAATTTCTTCTACTCCTACTCGCAAGTAGGATGATGTGAGTGCTAATCCGACTCGTATTGACGAGTTCAATTTTTGTTACGTGATTTGCTTGCTTTCGCAAGCTTACCATTTGTCTTTTCCAGTCATTCAAAGAACGTTTGTCGCTTCCAATCGAAGCAACATGGTGAGTTGGCTAACCAGCTCCTTTCGCCGTGTTTGCAGCGCCCTGTTTTAATTGGGAGTGCAAAGGTAAGCGATACTTTTCAGTTTTGCAAAAATAAGTTAGAAATTTTATCTCTTAGCTTATTCTTCTTTGCAAATCGGCTTCCGTTTGAAGCGTGATGCAAAGGTAGCAAACTTTTTTCAAAAACCAAATTTTAGTGAACCTCCTTTTCAGAAAGTCTATAATTTTTTGATTTTTATCATCTCCAGTTAAGATGACTATTTTGCCTTAACTCGCTGTATGTCAGCTTGCTTTCAGCAACTTCTTATCTCCTTTTCCCTGTTTGGGAGTGCAAAGGTAAGAAGGATTCTTTATTTTCCAAATTTAAGCTTGAAAAATTTTCGTTTTTCAAATCTTCTCTTCGGCGTATCCGATGAGCCGTTATTGAAACGGGGTGCAAAGGTACGATAAGAATTTTTGAATTAGCAAAGGAATTCCGAAGAGACTTTCTTCTTACTCCTTACTAGCCCCCACCTCCGTTCGATTTGGGAGTGCAAAAGTAGTAGTTTAAGTTGAGAAAAGCACGTAAATAATGGGTATTCTTTATCGTCTAGCTTGGATTATTCTTATCATTACTTGCCGCTCAGCTAGTTAAGGACAGGAAAAAGTTGCGTCATAGTAGCGCCTAGGGGGCAGGCTGGAAGAACACCTCCAGATTGGGGCGATACTGACGCGCTCTCTGGTTCTCGTACTGGCTAAATAGCTGACCCAACTGAGCAAGGAATGGGAGGCCGACGCTGTCGTACTCGTAATTACCATCGTTTATAACGCCATCGCGGTTGACATAGAGCACCGCACTAAGTAGAAACTCGGTGTGGTGGAGAGAATCGGCGAAGTAGGCTACGTCGGCTAAGTAGCCATGCGACATGCCCACGATATTAAATATGCGCAAGTTGGGCTGAGAGGTAGCGTTGGGAAGGCGGCCATAGTAGAGATACTTTTTATAGGCATCGAAGTAGCCAGAGGCTGTGTAGTAGCCGACATGACTAGCATGAGGAGTTAGGTGCAGGTACTGACGCAGAAAGGCGTAGTCGGCAGGCGTGAGTTGGGGACGTTGGGCAGCGGGAGTGCTTTCGGGGAAGAGCGCGCTTTGCAGCCAGGCAGTGATATCGGGCAGCGGCAGGTTATTGGCCGTGGTAAAGTTGTAGGGCTGGTGGATGATGCGCTGGCCTACCTGATAGGCATGGCCGGCGTACACTGGCCCTAGGGGGGGAGTGGGAGTATGAGGGCTTACCTGAGCTGGCTGCTTATACAAGGTGTCACCGGCGGGAGTATAGAAGACAATGGGATTGGTGTAGCGGTTAGCAGTGGTATCGCAGGGAGCAAAACGGCGCACGATGCGACTGCCAGAATAGCCAAGCTGCTGCAAACGAGTGTTAAGTGTTTGCTGGCCCACAAACTCATACAAGCGGTTATAGGCTACGTTGTCGCTCACTAGCAACATTCGCTTGATGTAGTTGCCTACGGTAGCCCATTTCGTCGTGTCGGCGGGAGCCGAGAAGGGTACTGGTGTTTGGCAACGGAAGCTGACACCGGTGCTCATGATGGTACTGCGCGTGACGGTGAGTGGCAGGATATGCAGCTTTTCGAGAGCTAGCAGTGCGGTGGGCAGCTTCACCATACTGGCAGGATTGAAGTACTGCCGCGGATTTACGTGGTAGGTATACTGCGTGAAATGTGGGACGTTTTGAGCGTCTCGGTCGATGCGGGTGTAGATTATCTGGTATTGGTACACATCGGGGCGACGAAGCACTGGGGCTAGTGCAGGCGCGGTGTGCAGCAGACTATCTAGAAAGGGCGAGTCTGGCAGGGCCTGAGCGCGGGCTAGCGCGGGCATACTTACTACTAATAAGGTAAAAAGACGGCGGAGCATAAGCAGCGTACTATACTATATAAAAGGTAAGGCCGTGAAAATGCTTCACGGCCTTTTAGAGTAATGTGCCTGCCCAGCGCGCCTACTTACTATATATAGTGTGCAGGGCCTAGGCGTAGCTAGAAAGTGGAGGGCAATGCTGTATTACTGAGTCAGCGCGGCGCGACGCTTGGCTAGCAGCAGGTTGCTATCGGTTTGGCGCCAGTTGTAGCCGGTGCCGAAGGGCAACGGGCGGGCGGGGCGCAGCGTGTCGTGGTAGGCAGTAGTGAGTTCGGGCTGATACTGCTTGGCAAACAGGTTGATGGGGCGGCGGTAGGTGCCGTAGTAGGTGAAGCCCCACTTATCCTTCGGAAAATACCGCATGGCAATGCCGCTATCGTCTTGCAGCAGGTAGTTGCTACGCTCCAGAACAAGGTTGCGAATTTTGGAGAAGTACGTTTTGTGCATGAGGTAGGTGGCCGACTTCACGTAGGTGGTGAGTGGACCTAGGGTACGCACAAACTTGAGGGGCGCGCTTTTGGTGGCCAACTTCCAGTCGGAGAGGTCGGCCGAGAAGTAGCACACAGTTTGGGGGCGACCATCGGCAGCTACGAGGGTGATTTCGGCACCGGGGATAGTTTTGGCACCAGCTAGGCTAGTAGTATCGGCTACGGCTTGCAACTGGCCTTGGGCGTCAAGCTGCACGGGGCGCACGGCTTGCAGGTGGTGGCCAGTGCGAGCGGCAAAGAGCATAATAAGCGGCACGGCCCCGTCGAGATTCACAGATTTTAGGTCCACGGCCATGTCGTTGGTGCGGAAGAAGCTGAAATTCAGCACCGACCAGGGCGACTTCTTCACGGCGACCAACAGGGCTGGGTTTTCTAAGTTGGCGGGCGTGGGTATTGAGCCCACCGGCTCCAAACCAACGAGCACGTAGGTGCGGGCCGTGGGAAACATGGTGTAGGCGTTGAGGAAGTCGGGCCCACTAAAGGGGTAGAACAGCGTGGAAGTGGCTCGACGCACCGAATCCAGTTCGGTAGCGGCCCACTTGCTCATGCGGTCGGTATGAGTAGCGCGGTACTTCAGCCAGCTCTTGTCCTGGTCTTTAGCGAAGTACTGCCAGGCGGGCTGCTGGGCTAGGCTAGCGGCCTCGGTGCCAGGCGTCGGGGGCAGGCCAGCCAGAAAATCGGCTACCGATTGCACATGGGCACTGTCGGGCGCGGGCGGCGGCAACAGCGCTTTTTCGTCGGTAATGGGTGCGGCGGCAGGACCAGCGGCTAGCGTTGCAGTGTCGGCCGCGGCCCTAGGGATAGGTTGCGGCTTGGTGGCGGTAGCATGCACCTTGGCGGCCGTATCGGCCATGGTTTCGGTGGGGGCAGAGGCAGCTTGCTGCTCGCTGCCCGACTGAGAGCACGCGGCCAGCAAGCCAAGTGCTGGCAGCAGAAATAGCGAAAAACGCATGGAACAGATGGTGTGCGACCAACTTGCAGGCCGCCACGTTAATCAGGATACGAAGAAAAGGTGAACCGCCCGCTTGTTGCCTCAACTCACAGACTGACCCTAGGCGACTTGCTTTGATTGGGCGACAGGCTTGGTTTTGCGCGCGAAGAAATACATAACTAGACCACTCGTCACGGTGAGCAAGCCGTAGAGCGATTCGGTGGGCTTGTCTTTGATGATGAATACCAACGTCCAGGCACTTAAAGCCAGGAATAGCAGGGGGGTAAAGGGATAGCCCCAGGCGCGGTAGGGCCGCGGCAGCTCGGGCTCGCGGTAGCGCAGCACAAACAGCCCTAGGACCGTGAGAAACGTGAATAGATTGAGCACAAACCCCGCGTACACGAGCACCGCTTGAAAGCTTGGCAGCACGATAAATAGCAAGCTCATAACCACTTGCAGCAGCATGGCGCGACGCGGGATGCCGCCGGCGGTGCGCACAGCTAGCCCCCGCAGCGCGGGCAGGTCCTCCCCCATCGCCTGCACAATGCGTGGGCCGGCAAATATCATGGCGCTAATGGTAGACACGAGCAGAATGGACACGATGGCGCCCGTAAAGCGCCCCCAGGCTGGCCCAAACAGGTAATTGGCTGAGATGAACCCGACTTCGAGCTGCCCCTTGAGCCAGCTAATGGGCGTGGAATAGAGAAATATGAAGTTCATCCCCACGTACAGCGCCATGACAATGGCCGTGCCCGTGAGCAAGATGCGCGAGAGGTTGCGCTGCGGTTGCTTGATTTCGCCGGTGAGGTACACGGCGGCATTCCAGCCCGAGTAGGCGTAGCTCACATATACTAGGCTCACGGCAAATGCGGGGCTGAGTAGCGCCCGCCCGCTAGCAGCATCGAAGCGGAAGCTCAGCGGCTGCGGGTGAGCGGCGGCCAATCCGAGTACAAGAAAAACTACGAGCACCGCCACTTTGAGCGTGGTGACGACCAATTGCAGCCGGCCACCGGCGCGGGTGCTGGTGCCGTGCACGCCCGCCAACGCTAGCACCACGCCCACGGCCAGCGCGCTGGCCCCCGTAAAGTTACCCACCAGCGGCACAGCCAGCGCGGGCCACACGCTTTGCGCGTAGCGGCCTAGGGCCAGCGCTGCTAGTGCAGTAGGCGCCGCGAAGCCCACCGTGGCCGATACCCACCCCGACAGAAACCCTAGGGCCGGATGGTAGATGCGGCCCAGGTAGTGATACTCGCCGCCCGAGCGAGGCATGGCGGCCGCCAGCTCGGCGTAGCTAACGGCCCCGCACAGGGCAATGAGGCCGCCCACGGCCCACAGCATCAGCAGCACGAAGCCGCTTTGGATGCCGAGCAACTGAAAGCCTAGGCTGGTAAAAACGCCCGTGCCCACCATACTGGCTACCACAATGGATACGCCGGTGCGGAAATCTATCTGATAAGGTTGGGTTTGCACGAGGGCAAAGGTCGGGCGGAATGCTAAATGAGACCGTGAAGAAAAAGAGGCGGGACTTTCTGCTAGTGAATGCACTGCAGAAAATCCCGCCTCTCTTCCCCGTAGCTCCTAGCCTACTCGCCGGCCACGGCTTTGGGCTTCTTGTAAAGCGGCACCGTGCTGCACGGCTCGCCATACATAATGCTGGCGGCTACAGGCAGCAAGCGCTGCATAATGGCCACGTAGGCAAACGTGGGCACTGGCTTGTCGCCGCAGCCTTTTACCACCAGCTTGGCATCTTGGTAGTCGGCGGGGTCGAGCTGCGCGATGGCTTGCTCGAACAGCGACTGCTCTAGGGCCTCTAGGTTGCCAAAGACGTAGTGGTGAGCGTGAGTCTGCAGTTTGCTGGCCAGTAGCATGTAGGCCCAGGTAGGCACAATGGCATCGGCGGAGCACACAATGGCCACATTTTGGCCGGCGTACTGCGTCCAGTCGTGGGTTTTGATGAACTCGCGGAAGTCCTTCTCGCGCAGCATCAAGCCGTGAAAAAGGTTGTCCTTGATGTCGTACACCACTCGCTCGCCGGGGTGAATGTATTCCTCCAGGTTGAGCGTGACGAGGCCGCTACTAGCGACGCGGTTTACAAAAAGCGGTTCCATAGTTTCATTCAACAGTTATCAATTAACATTTAACAATCAGCATACAAGCCAAGTAGCCTGTTAAATGATAATTGTTAATTGTTAAATGCTTTTGGGGTAGTAGTGTGTACTTCTTTTAAGTAAAAAGGCTCGTAGTAAGCCACGTCCTGAAACTCCTGGCGGCGGTAGGCCCCTAGGGCCAGTTCGCCAGTGCTCACGGCCGAGGGCTGCACATCGGGCAGAAACAGGGCGTGCGGCTGCTCGGCCACTAGCGGCTGAAACTTAGCGGCCCCCGAGCCGAAGAATAACACCGGCTGGCGGCTTATTTGTTCGGCCAGCGTATCCGCCTCCAAAACTAAGTTGCTGGGCGCCAGCACTGTATCGCCGCCAGCTTGGTAGAGGGCAGTGTACACTTCTTGCCGGCGCGCGTCGAGCATGGGGCAGTAGAGGTAAGCTTCGGGCCTAGGGGTACGAGCGGCCACTTGGTGGGCCAGGGCCGGCAGGGTGCCCACGGCCAGCAGCGGCACATCGAGGGCGAAGCACAGGCCCTTGGCCGCGGCCGCCCCAATGCGCAAGCCAGTGTAAGAGCCCGGCCCGTCGCTCACGGCCACGGCAGCCAGGTCGGCGAGCTGGTAGCCGGTGTTTTCGAGCAGTTGCTGCACCAGCACGGTGAGGTGGGTGGAGTGCGATTTTTCGAGGCGCAACTCGCTTTGGCCCAGCAGGCGGCCGGCAGCAAGGTCGTGCAGCGCCACCGAGCAGATGGGCGACGAAGTTTCGAGGGAAAGGAGCAGGGCAGCCATATCGTGCAAGGTGGTAGCGCAGCCCGCACCCGTGAAGCCACGCGGCGCAAGGTGCGAAACGCAAAGTTCGCGCTATCTCGCTGGGCAAAACAAAGCCGGCCCATTTGCAACAACGGGCCGGCGAGGCAATAGGCGCGGGATACCCCTAGGCAGCCATGGCAGGCGCGTCGGGCAAGCCGGCCGGGTAGAGCGGAATAACGGGGGTAGAACTAGCGGGCGCGGGGTGCTGGTCGTCGGCGTGGCGGCGCAGGGCGCGCATCAGCAAGTACTTGTATTTGTCGGCATCGGCCAAGGCTTGGGCGATGGCCTGCTCGGCATCGGCGAGGGACACTACGGGCTGCAACTCACGGCGGGGACGGCGGGCTTCAAACACGTGGCCAGCGAGGTATTCGGCAGGAGTTTTCATGTAAAAAATAGCTTGGTGAGGCGTACTTAATAAACCCTTTTCGGAGGCTTGAAATTCCACCGGCTTGCAAAATAATACTGCTGATAATCAGTAATTAACAGACGCGTTTGGGTCGTGCACTAGACCCGCTATTTTTTGGCAAGGTATTAGCATTAGTGCTAGTAGCTGCGCCTAGCATCTGGTTGGTTTTAGCGATGGCAGTATTTGCTGTTATTGGCAATTAAACCCGAGGCATTGGTGTTTAGTCTATGTACATGGTTTCACCGATTAAGGGAGTGTTTCGGCACTTGTTTTATATGATTCACAAACTGTTTGTTGCGATGCTGCTGGTTTTAGGCCTGGGCTTTACGGTCAGCAGTTGTGCCCCTGGCGTGTACACTAGCGCCAGCATAGGTGCGGGCCCCGGTTACTACGGGCCGAGCTACTATGGCCCCGGCTACTACGGCTACGGCCCGCGCTATTATGCGCCCCGCCCCGTGATAGTAACGCCGCGTCCGGTTATTGTAACGCCTCGCCAGCGCTTCTACGGCGGTGGTAACTACCGGCCCGATGCTGGCTTCCGCGGAGGCAATGGCTTCCACGGTGGTGGAGGCGGCGGTTTTCACGGTGGTGGCCGCCGGGGCGGGCGCTAGGCGCCTGCCACCCCCTAGACTATTTGTACGTACTTAATTAACCTTCTCTCTCACCTATTCTCTGTGCTTCGGCACCCACTAGCCATGCGTATTCGTCTGTTATTTCTCGCCCTGGTGTTGAGTTTGGCTGCCGCTGGCACCGCTTCAGCCCAAATCGTGATTGGCGCCCGCATTGGGGGCGGCCCGCGCTACTATGCTCCGCGCCCACGCTATTACGCGCCGCCGGTAGTGGTGGCCCCGGCTCCGGGGTATTACGCGCCGCCGGTGGTAGTACCGCCCGTGTACTACGCGCCGCGCCCGGTGTATTATGCCCCGCGCCCCGTGTACTACGCTCCCCAGCCCCGGCCTTACTATGGCCGCGGCTACTACGGCCGCTGGTAAGCGCTGAAGCAAGCTTAAAGCCCTGGCACCGATATGGCGCCAGGGCTTTTTTGTGCGGAAGGGCCTAGGCCTGCAAGCTGCCCGACTCGTGGATATGCACCTCGCGGTCTTCGCTTTCGGCGGCGCGCAGCATTGCTTGGGCCACGGCGGCGGCCGGCACCGCCCGGTAGTTTCGCCAGCTGCCCCGCAGCAACGGCCCAACTAGCTGAAGGAAAAATGTGCCTACTTGCTCGCCCAGGCGTGGGGCAGTGCGCTGGCCTAAGAGCAGCGAGGGCCGAAAAATGTGCAGTGCCCGAAAAGGGGCCGGCCGCACGATAGCCTCCATTTCGCCCTTCACCCGGTTGTAGTAGAAGCGCGAAGCGGCGTCGGCGCCCATAGCCGACACGACCAAAAACTGCGCAGCGAAATTAGCGGTGGCAAGGGCCGCCAGCTTTACTACGTAGCGAAAATCAACTTCAAAAAATGCTTCCTTAGAGCCCGCTTGGCGCATCGTGGTGCCCACGCAGCAGTACACATCGTCGGCAATAAGGCGTAGGCGCACGTTGTCTAGCTCGCTCAGCTCCGTCACTACCTGCACCAGCTTGGGATGCACGAGCGGTACCGGGCGGCGCCCCACCACAATGACCTTGGCGTAGCGGTCGGCCGCCAGCAGCAGTGGCAGCAGCGCGCTGCCCACCAGGCCCGTAGCACCTACAAGCAAAGCGGTTTTCATCGTAGTAAGCAGTAATTACGCTTTGCGGCCTAGGGCTTCAGCGCGGGCGCGGGCCGCTTCAGCACCGGCCATGAGGCCTTCGCGCACTTGGCCCTGGCCAAAGGCCCCTAGGGCCGCCTCGGTGGTGCCGCCCTTGCTGGCCACGCGGGCAATCCAGTCTTGGCAGCTCAGGCCCGACTGGCTGTACAGCTCTACAGCGCCGCGAAAGGTCTGGCTGACGAGTAGTTCAGCTTCGGCGGGAGCAAAGCCCATTTGGGCGGCGGCGGCCATCAGGGCTTCCATGCAGTAGTACACGTAGGCCGGCCCGCTGCCGGAAATAGCTGTGCTAGCGTCGATGGCGCTTTCCTGCTCTACGTACACGGTTTTGCCAGTGGTGCTGAGCAGGTTTTGCACCTGCACCAGCTCGGCGCGCGTCACCTCGTCGGTACTAGTAAAAGCCGTCATACCCATGCCAATCTGAGAAGGCAGGTTGGGCATGGCCCGAATAACCTTGGGCGTGCCTAGGGCATCGCGCAGGGTGGTAATCTGCACGCCGGCCATGATGCTGAGCACCAGTTGCTCGGGCTGGACCAAGCCGCGTAGCTGCTCGAACAGCGCGGGCGAATCCTGGGGCTTCACGGCTAGGATAATGATATTGGCGCCCGGCACGCAGTCTTGGGCCTGGCCCCACACGGTGCCAATTTCGTGCGCCGCCAGCGCTGCCACCCGCTCGGGCGAACGGGCCAGCAAGCGCAAATCGAGGCGCGAGGTGATGTGGGCGCGCACAAAGCTGCGGGCGTAGGTGAGGCCCATGTTGCCGCCGCCGATAATCAGAATTTTCATAAGTGCCCTAGGAGTATCTGCCGGGCTGCCTGCTCGCACCGCCGCATGCGGCAACGTGGAGCAGCTCAACCAAGTCAATTAAACGACTAGTTACCAAGCCTTTTGTATTATAGCAACATTGTTGCAATCCATAGCCTAACATATTTGCAACAATGTTGCTGCAGTATATTTCAGACTTTCCATACCCAGCCGCGGCGGCGCACAAGTACCAACGCCACTAGCCAGATGAGCAAACATACCACTGCCCCAGCCAGCGATGCATTGCGCGGGTCGAGAAAATGCGGAGCGATGTACCACTCGTAAAGCCACCCTTGGCCGCCAATCGGGCCCCTAGGGCCGGTGAGCTTGAGCAAGCCCAGCGTGCGCGATAGGATAGCCGAGCCGAAGAACACGGCAATGGCATTGACGCCGGCCGCAATGGGGACCGCCGCCCAGGCGCGGTAGCCCCGCACGTCGCAGAGCCAGTAGAGCACCGATAGCAACCCGAGGGCCAGGCCAGCGGTGAAAAGCACGTACGAGCTAGTCCAGAGGGCTTTGTTGAGGGGAAACCACTGGCCCCACAGCAGGCCGGCTGCCACGGCCAGCACCCCAGCAGCTAGCAAGCCACCCAGCTTGGTGCTGGGCGAGCGGGTGGTGCGCAGCCACTGGCCCGCCAGGCAGCCCAGCAGGCCGGTACCCAGGGCCGGTAGCGTACCCAGCAGCCCCTCGGGGTCCCAGGTGCGCGAGGTTTTCCAAAGGTGGGGCTCGGTGAGCACGGTGCGGTCAAGCCAGGCGCCGAGGTTGGTTTCGGGCTGCAGGTTGGCGGGGCCGTGGCCGGGCACGGGCACCAACTGCATAAGGACCGCGTAGCCAACCAGCAGGGCCAGCACCAGCGCTACTTGCGTGCGCCAACCAGTAGTTAAGTACACGCAGCTGGCCCCGAAATACACCAGCGCGATGCGCTGTAGCACGCCCAGAATACGCACCGTGCTAAAGTCGAAGTAGGGATACAGCGATGTGAGCACCCCTAGGGCAAACAGCACGGCCGCCCGCCGTGCAATGCGCGCCAGCACGGGGCCGGTGGGCGCGTTAGCCGCCTTAGCACCCGCCAGCGCGTAGGCCAAACTCACGCCCACGATGAACAGGAAGAAGGGAAATACCAGGTCGGTAGGCGTGCAGCCGTTCCACTCGGCGTGCTCCAGGGGCGGGTAGATATGGCCCCAGTCGCCGGGGTTGTTCACGATGAGCATCATCATGACGGTGAGACCGCGGAACACGTCAAGGCTAACGAGGCGCGTGGCGGGCACGAGTATAGGTGGTTGCATAAGGCGAAGTAAGCCACGGAAGTAGCGACGCCGGAAGAAAGCGGCGCTACCTAATTGCTCGTTTTCTTCCTGTTCTCACCTGCTAGCGCCTGCTATTTCGCCCTGCGCGAAAGCCTGAACCAAGAACGTCCTGCCACACGACGTGCAGCAGGACGTTCCTCTTGACTCTTGTTACCGGCTAGCGTTTGCCCTACCGCAGCCCAAACAGCCGGGCAAAGAAGCCACGGCGGCGGGGCTTGGCTTTTTCCTTCACCTTAACCCTAGGGCCGGCTTCCTCGGCGGCGGGGCGGGCCTGCGGGCGCGGGGCAGTAGCCAGCGGCGGCCCAGCTGGGCGTTGGCCGGGCGAGGTAGCGGCCGCTACGGGCGGGCGGGTGGGGGTGGCGGGCACGGCCGGCGGCGCGGCAGCCAGCGACTCTTTTTCCTGCTTGCCCTCGCTGAAGATGCGCACCGGCACGCTCTCGTTGTGCAGGCGGTCGACCGACGTGAGGTAGTAGGCGTAGGCAGTGCCGGGCACCACGGTGGTATCCTGGTAGGTGCCGGGCTGCCCGAGGGCCAGCGGGCGCACCACGGCTACAATGCGGCGCGGGTCGTCGGGGCCCATCACCTGGCCGCGCTCGAAGCGGTAGAGCACGTAGTAGGCCGGTAGGTCACCATCGGCGGCGGGCTTGGGGTCGGGCTGCCACGTGAGCACGGCCAGGCCACCCGAGCGTTGCAGCAGCAGTTGCCGCACGGGCCTAGGGGCCAGGCTGTCGAGCCAGGGCATGGTGGGCACCAGGGCCGGGGCGCGGTAGAGGTCGGTGCGCAGCGAATCGGTGGTGTGCAGTGGGTTGCCCACTAGCGACTTAGCCGAGAAGAACACGCTACCCTGCACATCCTGCGGGTAGCTGCGGTTGAGGCGCAACTGGCGGGGCAGTTCGCGCGGGTTGCGCCAGGCCGTGTCCGAGCGGGTGCTCTCGAACATGCGGTAGGTGCCGTGCCCAATGTAGAGGTGACGTCCGAAGCGGTTGTGCGTCCACCATTCCAGCAGCGGGGCATAGGGCACTAGCCGGAACCGGGTGCTCCAGTACAGCTGCGGCAAAATGTAATCGACCCATCCTTCTTGCAGCCACAGGCGCGAGTCGGCGTAAAGGTTGCTGAAGCTGGGCTGGCCGGCGCGGGTATCCGAGCCGTTGGGGTCGGCGCTTTTGTTCATCCACACGCCAAAGGGCGAGATGCCGAACTTCACCCCGTGCCGCACGGCCAAGATGCTGTCGTGCAACTCGTGCACGAGCAGGTTTACGTTTTGGCGGCGCCAGTCGGCTAGCTTCAGGCTGTCGGGGTTGTTGGCCTGGTAGGCCCGCTCGTCGTGGAAGGTGTAGCCGGGCTCGGGATAGGGGTAGAAGTAGTCGTCGAAGTGCACGCCGTCGATGTCGTAGCGGCGCACTACGTCCAGTATCACGCGCTCGATATGGTGGCGCACATCGGGCAGGCCGGGGTTGTAGTAGTACTGGCTGGCGTAGCGCACAAACCAGTCAGGGTGCTTCTTGTAGGGGTGCAGCAGCGCCAGGTTGCGCGTAACCGTGTCCATGGTGGCCCGGTAGGGGTTGAACCAGGCGTGAAACTCCATGCCGTGCCGGTGCGCCTCGGAGATGAGGAAGGGCAGCGGGTCGTCGTCGTTGCTGGGGGCCTTGCCCTGGCGGCCGGTCAGGTACTTACTCCAGGGCTCCAGGTCCGACTTATAGAATGCGTCCGAAGCAGGCCGAATTTGCACAAATACGGCGTTGAGGCCGGCGCGCTGACCCGCGTCGAGCAGGCGGCGGTACTCGCGGCGGTACTGCTCGGGCGCCTCCCCCCGCTGGTTGGGCCAGTCGATGTTGCCCACTGTGGCAATCCAGAAGCCCCGCAGCTCGCGTTTAGGTGGCGCCGGGCCCTCCTGCACGGTTTCGCTTGCCACGGCGGCCAGCGTGGGCGCCGTTTGAGCCAGGGCCAGCTGCCAGCTGCTTACCATAACTAGTAGTAGCAGCACCCCACGCAGCAGCCTGCCATCACGCATTACTCCCAAAACAAGTAGCTTTAATTAAAAGCTGCAAGTTAAGGCGGCCTACTTGCGCGCTGGGCCTAGTGGTCGCTTTGCACCCCCGCCGGAATGGCTACGGCCAGCTCATTCTCGGCGGGCGGCTTTGGGCACGCGTAGCCAGCGCTGTAGGCGCACGACGGGTTGTAGGCTTTGTTAAAGTCAAGCACTAGCGTGGTTACGCCTTTGGGTGGCAGGCGCAAATCGAGGTAGCGCCCGCCGCCGTAGCTGCCGTGCCCATTGGTGGCGTCGGTGAAGGGCACGAACAAATAGTCGGCAAAACCGGGCTTCTCGAGCAGCGCCAGACTTTGGTACACGGCTAGGTGTTGGGGCTGGCCATTGAGCACGAAGCGCAGCTCGCCGTAGCGGCGGTGCTGGCGCGGGGCACCCTGGCTCACGGGCATGGCAAACGGCTGGGCGGTAGAGTCGCGCACTAGTTGCGCCACCACGCAGTACTCGTAGCGCACCGGATAAAATGGCAACCCCTTGAACGCCGCCCGCGCCTCGGCCGACAGGGGCGACTCGGCTGGGTTGCTGAACTCGAGGTTGAGCTTGTGCTGAAACTCGGTTACGCTTTGGGCTTGCGCGGTGGGCGCGGGCCGCGGGGTTTGCCCTAGGGCTAGGTTGGCGGCCAGCACCAAGCTACCTATTACATAGCGCTTCTTCATGCCCCCAAATAAACGAGCCCCAGCTGCTAGTTTAGCGACTGGGGCTCGGGGCAAAACTTAAGCTAGAGGGCCTAGGGCCTACTACGCGCCTTGCGAAGCGTTGGTGGGGTTCTGGCCGGCGCGGTCGGGCGCCGTGTCGGTGAGCTGCTCGTTGCCACCTTCCAGGCCGTTGGTTTGCTCGGCGTCGCCGTAGTCGCCCCGGATGCCGGCGCCGTCGCTGGTAGCCAGGTCGGATTGCGTTACGGCTTCGGGGTTGCCCTCGGCATTTTGGTCGCGGTCGATGGCGTTCTGGTTGGTGATGGCGCCGCCGGTGCTGGCGTCTTGGCCTTCTTCAATGGGGCTGGGGCGGCCCGAGTTGGGGGCAGGATTAGGGGAAACCATGGGAGTTAATGTACTGATGTAAAAATGAATTAATTTAAAAATGAGTAAATTATGCGCGCAAAAACCTGAATAGATGGAGTTATTTACCAGTTTTCGCATTCGCACATTTCTACATTTACAAACGCTACAGCGTTACCTCGCCGATGCTGGTGCCGCCGCTGCTGCCCGTGCCACCGCTGATGCCAGCGCCGGGAATGCTGCCGGTGTGCTCGTCGCCTTTGTCGTTCAGCACTTCTTTTTGGGCGTCGGGGTTGGCGGTGCCAGCGTTGCCGCCGCTGCCCGAGTTGTCGTCGGCGTTGCCACCGTAGAGGGCTTCGCTATTGGTGGGGGCTTCCTGGCGGCCTAGGGGCTGGTAATCATCCGATTGGGTAGGCTCGGTGGCTTGCTCGCGCTCGGGACGGGTGGTAGACATGGGAAAGGAATTGTTGAGACCAAAGAATGAAAGGTGTACGCAGGGGCGGGCTGGTGGTTAGGTTTCAGTTTTTCGGCGCATCTTAGGGCACCGTGCGCCGGCAGTACCGGCCACCGTGTTCGCTTATGTCCAACGCCTCTGACGCGCTCCTCGCCAAAACCGACGCCGAGCTACGCTTTTTTGTGGAGAACCCGCAGTTTTACCAGCCCGAACTGGTAGGGGCTGCCCGCCGCGAGCTGCAGCGCCGCGCCGCGGCCAACCCGCACCCAGCTGCCCCAGCTGCTTCGGCCGCGCCGACTTCGGAGCCCGCGCCGCCCCTAGGGGATACCTGGGTGCCAGCCACCCCGGCGCCCTTTGCCCCGCCGCCCCGGCTCGATTATGCGGCTACGGAACTCGACGAGCCTACCCGGCGACGGCCCTGGCTGCTGCCGGTGCTGGGGCTGCTAGCTGTGGGCGCAGGCCTAGGGGTGTACCGCTGGTCGGAAGCGGCCGAGCGCAGCTCGAAAGCCGAGGCGGCGCGCACGGCCGCCAAGCTCTCGCCCGATGCGCTGAAGCTCGACGCGGTAGCCACTACCAGCACGCCCACTTACAACATCGCGCAGCTGGTTGACAAGCAGGCAACTACTATTCCGGCCGCGGAAAAGCAAGACGCTCAGGCCCTGCGACAGTTCCGGGAGATGACCCGGCGCTTCTGGGCGGCCGAAACTGAGGCCGAGTACCTGACCAAGCTGGCTCACGATGGCAAAGCCGGGCCCGCCTTTGCCAACCAAGCCCGGCTGAACCGCGAAAACTGGCGCGAATGGAACCGCGGCGCCGCTTACGGCTTCAAGTTTGGCCCCACCATGAGCGAGCAGTACAAGCTCATGGGCAAGGTGGCCAGCAGCCAGCAACACATCATGGAACGCCTGCCGACCAAGCTGACCGACCAAGCCTACCTGGGCGACAAGGAGCTAAACGCCCGCAGTGGCGACGTGCAGGCTTGGATGGCCGACTTGCAGCGGGTGTCGCCCGTAACGGGGCAGCCCTACCAGGTCACCACCATCGAGGCCGGCCAAATGGGCCACTAGCCGTGCGCCAGCACTTCCCTAGGCCCCTTGGCGAGCGGCGGGCCGCCGGGCACCCCATCTTTGCCCGAACCTAACCTGGTCAGTTTGCAGTTTAGTGCCCGCATGGACCTCTCAACCCCCGAAGCAGCCGCCGCGCATTTTGCCGAGCGCCCCGATGCCGAGCTGCTCTACATGGCCCGCCACGCCAGCCACTACCCGCCCGCCGTGGGGGCCGCTGCCGTGGCCGAGCTGCAGCGCCGAGGCCTCGTACCCGACCCTACTGCGCCGCCCGCGCCCCTAGGGCCCGCCCCATCCACCGAGGCCGATGCCCAGCCTGCTTCGGCCGATACCTGGCTGCAGCTGCTGGGCCAGTTGGTGCGGGGCTTGGTGTGGCCTACGCGCCAGTACTGGGCCGTGCCACTGCTCATCGATTTCAACCTGCTGGTGTGGCTAGCCATGACGCTGAGCGGTGTATCGGCCACCGCGCCCACTGGCCACGAGCTAGTGGGCTGGGGCTCCAACGTCAGTTCGCTTACATTGCATGGCCAACCTTGGCGGCTGGTTACCAGCCTATTCGTGCACGGCGGCATTGCGCACTTGCTGCTAAATATGGCTAGCTTGTGGTTGCTGGGGCTGATGCTGGAGGCGCGCACGGGCGGCGGGCGCCTACTGGCCACCTACCTGGCTAGCGGCGTGGGCGGCTGCCTAGCCACATTGGCCTACCACTCAGACGGCATCAACTCGACGGGGGCCAGCGGGGCCATCTTCGGGCTGTATGGGCTAATGCTGGCTTTGCTGCTGAGCAAGAAGCTAGTGCTCGACAAGTACGACCGCCGAGCCATGCTAGGGCTGGTGGGCTACTTGATTCTGAGCAACTTGCTTAGCGGCATCACCGGCAACATCGACAACAGCGCCCACCTGGGCGGGCTGGCCGTAGGGCTATTGCTAGCCGGCCCGGCAGTGGCTGCCTCGCTGCGGCGTGAGGCCTAGGGCCAACCGTCGCGCTGAAGGGCCAGCTGCACCGTCCGCAAGCAAAGTGCGTAGTTAGTGGTTATCAGCATCCATTTCCACTGCTCACCCCCTCCCCTATGCTCGCTTTGCAGCTCGACGCCCCGCACCAACCCGCCGCGGTGCGCGAAATTCCTACCCCCCAGCCCGGCCCTGGCGAAGTACTAGTGCGCCTGCGCGCCGCTGCCCTCAACCACCGCGATGTCTGGATTCAGAAGGGCCAGTACGCCGGCATTAAACTGCCTTGCACCCTAGGGGCCGATGGCGCCGGCGAGGTCGCCGCCCTGGGCGAGGGCGTAACCGGCTGGCAGCTAGGCGCCGGCGTTATCATTTACCCCGGCCTGGCTTGGGGCGACCAAGAGCGCGTGCAGGGCTCGGAGTTCCGGGTGCTGGGCATGCCTGACCCCGGCACTTTTGCCGAATACATTACTATGCCGGCCCACGCGTTGCGCCAAAAGCCCGATTTCCTAAGCTGGGAGCAGGCAGCCGCGTTGCCATTGGGCGGCCTCACGGCCTACCGGGCAGCCTTCGTGCGGGCCCAGGTGCAGCCGGGCGAGCGGGTGCTGATAGCGGGCATCGGCGGCGGTGTAGCGCTGCTGGCAGCGCAGTTTTGCGTTGCGCGCGGGGCCGAAGTATGGGCCACCTCAGGCACCGACGACAAGCTTAACCGTGCCCTAGGGCTGGATATCGGCCTGAAGGGCGGCATCAACTACAACACAGATAAGTGGGTGAAGACCCTAACCCAGCAGGCCGGCGGAAGCTTCGACGTGATTATTGAGAGTGCGGGCGGCGAAGCATATAGCAACTTGGTAGATGCCGCTGCCCCTGCTGGGCGCATCGTAAGCTACGGCGGTACCCTAGGGCCCATCAACCAACTGGTGCCCGGCAAGGTCTTCTGGAAGCAGCTTAGCCTGCTGGGCTCTAGCATGGGTAGCTACCACGACTTCGACGCGATGCTTCAACTGGTTACCGAAAAGCAAATCGTGCCCGTGGTAGACAAAATATTTTCGCTCGAAGAAGGCGAGCAGGCCCTGCGCTACCTCGCCGCCAGCCAGCAGCTCGGTAAAGTGGTGCTCGAAATTGATTCGACGGCTCCTGGTGGTCCCGAAGGCGCCGCCGACGCAGGCGCCGAATAGACCGCAGATTAAACGGATTCAACGGATTGCGCCGATACGCTCGCCGGCCTCCGGCGGCGGGCTGACTATGCGAAAAGGAAGGAAGGCTTCGGCTTGTGCTGATACCCTAAGGTACTCGTGCAAACAAAACCGTTAGCCCATCCGCGTAGTCAGCCCGCCGCCGGAGGCCGGCGAGCGTATCGGCGCAATCCGTTGAATCCGCTAAATCTGCGGTCTATTTCTTGCGGTACTCCGTGTTCAGGTAGCTCAGTACCGGGGTGGTCACGTCGAGGCCGTTTTGGCCGTAGGCAACGGCACCGCTGGGCGTAGCGGTGAGTATCATCTTGTAGCCGCGGGCCTTGCCGTAAGCCTCGATTTTCTTGCTCACGCTTTCGAGCACCTGCTGGGTAAGCTTAGCGTCGGCTTCCTGGGCCTGGGCCTGAATCTTTTGCTGCTCTACGGCGCCACGCTGCTGCTGCTCTTGCAGTTTCTGCTCAGCAGCGGCGCGCTGCTCAGGGGTGAGGCCAGCGGCAGTTTTTTGGTACTGCTCCACGGCCGAGCGGAAGCTGGTTTCCAGGGCTTGGTTCTGGCTCTGCCAGCCCTTAGCCTTAGCCTCAAATGAGCGGCGGGCGTCCTTGGCACCTTGGTAGCCCTCTACGAGCTTGGCCATCTGCACGTACACAATGGCACCGGCGGTGGGGGTCGGACCAGCGGGCGCGGCGGCTACTGGCGCAGCAGTTATTGCATCGGGGGTAGTAGCAGCGGCAGCGGGCGTAGTAGTCGTATCGGCCGGGGCCTCGGCTACGGGCGCCTCGGTGGTGGCAGCCGGCGCAGTAGCCACCGCGGCCTTAGGCTGCTGAAAATGCAGGAAATACAACACGGCTACCGCAATCAGCAGCACGGCATTAAAAACCAATTGGGCAGGATTTTTCATCATGCGACAAAGGTAGGTTTTATAGTGATTAATAAAAGTGCGTAGCGCGGCCAGCGTCCCCGAACGACACCCTAGGCGGATTGTGCTGGCGCAATGACCGCACCCGCTCGCAGATGATAGAGTATGCAGCGCAAGTCATTAAGCGCTAACGTGAAAACGTTGGCTATTACTCGCTGGCCAAGTGCAGCAGCGCGTCGCCCTGGTGCACCACCGGCATGTAATTGAGGCCGATAACGTAGCCGCTCCAAGGCGCATCGAGGCGCACCACCTGCTCGCCGTAGGGGTCGGCTACCGAGCCGTACACTTGGCCCTCCTGCACGTAGTCGCCCAGCCGCACGTGGGCCCGAAACAAGCCCGCAAAGCGCGCCCGCAGCCAGCGGCTGCGCCGGCACACAATGCTGGCCTGAGCCGGCACCGGGCCCGCCGGTCCCATATCGAGGTGGTGCAGCACCCGCAGCGTGCCCGCAATGGCCTCCTCAATGCCCGCTTCATCGAAGCGCAGGCTCTCGCCGGTTTCGTACACGATGATGCGCTTGCCTAGCTCGTGGGCCGTGGCGCGCAGCGAGCCGGGCCGCAGCGGGGCGTGCAGGGTAAACGGCGCCGCAAACGCCGTGGCCAGGGCATCAGTCTCGGCGTCCTGGCCCAGCAGGCAGCGCAACTGCGGGAAGTTGGCGCGGGCCGCCCCGCCGGTGTGGTAGTCAATGCCATAGTCCACGAGCGGCATAATCTCGCGCATGAAACGGTGGGCCACCCGGCTGGCCAGCGAGCCCCTAGGGTGCCCCGGAAACGAGCGGTTCACATCTTTGCCGTCGGGCACATCGCGGCTGAAATTTAGAAAGCCGTAGATATTGAGAATCGGAATGGCGATGATAGTGCCTCGTGTGGGCTGCAGCAGATTGCGCCGCACCAACCGCCTAATCGTCTCAATGCCATTGACTTCGTCGCCGTGCATGCCGGCCATCAGCAACACCACCGGGCCGGGCTCGAGGGCACGCACCACGTGCACCGGCACGTCGATAACCGTGCCCGAAGGCAGCTTCGAGATGACCAGCCGCGTCAGCACCCGCTCGCCCGGCGCAATATGCAGGCCGTTCAGGGGTAGCGTGTCGTTTAAACTCATGGCTGGGGCAGCAGGCAATTATTTGGCCAAAGCCACGAGACTCATCAGCTGGCAAACTCATGGCCACGTAACTACGCTAGTTATTCATCTTTCTTTTCCACTACTTTTTTCTTTTTCACCTTGCCCTTGCCGCCGCGCTTGCGCAGGGCTAGGGCAGCAGTGTAGTCGATAACGCGGCCGGCTAGGTCGAGGCCAGTGGCTTTCTCGATGCCTTCGAGGCCGGGCGAGGAGTTGACTTCGAGCACCAGCGGGCCACGCTTGCTTTGCAGCATGTCTACGCCGGCTACGCCCAGCCCTAGGGCCTTGGTGGCGAGCAAAGCCGCCGCCTTCTCGGCCCGGCTCAGCTTCACGAGCATGCCGGTACCGCCGCGGTGCAGGTTCGAGCGGAACTCGCCTTCCTGGCCCTGGCGGCGCATGGCCCCTACTACTTCGCCATCTACCACAAAGGCGCGCACGTCGGCGCCCTTGGCCTCGGCAACGTATTCCTGCACCAAGATGCGGGCCTTGAGGTTGTGGAAGGCCTCAATAACCGAGAGGGCAGCCTTGGCGCTTTCGGCTAGCACCACCCCTAGGCCCTGCGTACCCTCCAGCAGCTTGATGATGACCGGCGCGCCGCCTACCTGCTCAATGAGGGCCGGAATTTCGTCGGACGAGTGGGCGAAGGCAGTTTTGGGCATGCCGACCCCGGCGCGGCTCAGGATTTGCATCGAGCGCAGCTTGTCGCGCGAGCGCACAATGGCCTGGCTATCCACGGCCGTGCGCACTTTCATCATCTCGAACTGCCGCACCACGGCCGTGCCGTAGAACGTGACGGAGGCCCCGATGCGCGGAATAACGGCGTCGAAGCTTTCGAGCGGCTGGCCCTTATATAAAATACCTGGCTGCCCTTTTTCGAGCACCAGGTTGCACTGCAAATGGTCGATAACCTGGGCTTGGTGGCCACGCTCGGCGGCAGCGGCCAGCAGCCGCTGGGTAGAGTACGACCGCGGCTCGCGCGAAAGAATTGCCAGCTTCATAATACTAAGTTGGGGCCGAAATTACGCCCCGCGCGGCCCCTGGGTTGGCAAGCCCGGCTGTAGCGGCGCGGCGGCGGCGCGCTGCTCAGCCTTATACGATACATCGCGCCGCGCCACATCTACCACAAAGCGGCCCTGGCGCAGCAGCCTGCGCCCCAGCAGCACGGGGTGGCGCATGTCGGAGCGGTCGGCCAGCGAGAACTCGGCCGCGAACTCCTGCCCATACAGCCGCACCACCGTGCGAATGACGTAGCGCGCCTGCACCTCGCCGTTGCTCGAGCGGATGTCGCGGCGCGTAAACTCTTTGAAAGTCAGCGGCCGGCCATCGGTGGCGGGGTGTTCGGGGTCGAGCAGGCGCACGTGCAGCACGGGCTGGCCGGTGGCGGGGTCGGTAGCCAGGTGCACATCCTGGCAGTGGATGGCGCTGGTGTAGGCCCCCGTGTCCACCTTGGCCTCAATGGCGGCCAGCCCCAGGGCGGGCAAGCCCACGCGCTCGCGGCGGCCCAGGATGCGCTTGGCGGGGCGTTTGGCGGGCGCTGGCGGGCGGTCGGGTTTCTTCATACGCCGCAAAATACACCCTAGGGCCTCAGCGGCTAGTGCTTACGCAGCAGGCGCTCGTACTCGCGCTCGGCCAAGTCGCCGCGCCCTAGTAGGCCATACACCCCTAGGCCGTGCACCAGCAGGCTCAGCCCCCAGAACGCGCCCACAAATACCGGCCACGGCACCGGGCGCGTGGGCCGGCCCGTGAGTGCCCAAATGGTCCATACCAGCGCATTCACCCACAGGTAGTTGAACAAGTGCGCTTTGAATTTGGCACGGCGCTCGGCCAGGCGCCACAGGGCTGGGTCGCGGACGGGAATATTTTCGGCGTAGGGTTTCATGGCAGTGGCTGGAAAAGAAACTAGGAAATAGGGTGGCGACTACATTCTTAGAAGCCGCTCTGCTGGGCACGCAGGCGCTCGTATTCGCGCTGGGTGCGCTCGCCCCGGTTCAGGCCCGAGTAGGCGCTCAGGCCCTGGCTCACTACCGCAAAGCCCCAGAAAAGCGTGGACCAGATGGGCCAGGGCAGCTCGCGGGTTTCGTGGCTTTCGGGCAGCAGGAAGTACAAGGCCCACAGCCCCCCATTCACGAGGGCATACACCAGCAGGTGGCCTTGGAACTTGGCGCGGCGCTTGGCAATCTGCCACAGGCGCAGGTCGCGGGTGGGGTCGTTGGTAGCGGCGGAGGCGGGGGCTAGGGGCTGCATGGCGTGAGGGAGTTAAGTGGCTGAGGTTGCGATTCAAAAGTAGTTTTTTGCCCACCCCAGGCGCAACTTTCCCTTACTGAGCCGTCGAAACAGCCTACCCAACGAACAAAAACGCCACCCCAACCGACGACGTACTCTGTCTTTCCATTCAAACCTTGCCATGCCCTACCCTACTGAAGGTCGCCTGCGCGTCGTGCAGGGCGACATTACGAAGCTGGCCGTCACAGCCATTGTCAATGCCGCCAACTCTTCGCTGCTGGGTGGCGGCGGCGTCGATGGGGCTATTCACCGCGCCGGCGGGCCCCAAATCTTGGAAGAATGCCGCCAGATTCGGGCCCGGCAAGGCGGCTGCAAAGTTGGCGAGGCGGTCCTCACGACTGGCGGGCGTTTGCCCGCGCAGTACGTGATTCACACAGTAGGTCCCAAGTGGAACGGCGGGCACCAGGGCGAACCCGAATTACTAGCCAGCTGCTACCAAAACTGCCTGCGCATTGCCGCCGAGCGCCAGCTCGAATCGGTAGCCTTTCCGGGCATCAGCACCGGCATCTACGGCTACCCCAAAGCCGAAGCCGCGGCCGTGGCTGGGCGCGAGGTCAGGCAGTGGCTAGCGGCGCACGAGTACCCTAGGGAAGTAGTGCTAGTGGCGTTCGACGAAGAGACGCGCCGGTTATATGAGCTTGTCTGAACCGCGGATTCGTCGGATTTTTCGGATTAATCGGATTTTGGTGACGATTACCGCCTGCCCTAGGGGCGCCCTACCACAAAAGGCTACCAAATTGATAGCCTTTTTTGTGCATACCCATAATATGAGCAAGGAATATTGGCGGTAATCGTCACCGAAATTCGAAAAATCCGACGAATCCGTAGTTCAGACGAGCTCGCCTAGGCCCTCCACGCGCTCCTGCACTTGGCGCATCAGCCAAAGCGGGGTGCTGGTGGCACCACAGATGCCCACCGAGGTGGCGCCAGCAAACCATTCATCCTGTAGCTCGTTCTCGTTCTCGATGAAGTAGCTGTGCTGGTTTACGCTGTTTACCACCGAGAACAGCGCTTTGCCATTAGAGCTTTTGCGGCCACTCACGAACAGCACCACGTCGTGCTCAAGAGCAAACTTGGCTAGTTGTGGCTCGCGGTTACTTACCTGGCGGCAAATGCTATCGTTAGCGTCGAAGCTATCGAGCGAACCTCCGGCAGCGGCAATGCGCTCTTCAATCAAGGCTTTCATTTTGTAGAAGCCGGCCGTGCTTTTAGTAGTTTGGCTAAACAGCGTGACGGGGCGCGCAAAGTCAACTTGGTCGAGGTCGGCCTCGGTCATGACGATGATGGCGCGGTTGCGCGTCTGGCCGGTCAGGCCTACCACTTCGGCGTGGCCCGGCTGGCCATAGATGACAATCTGGCCGTTTTGGCGCTGGCTTATATCGTAGGCGTGCTTCACGCGGTTTTGCAGCTTCAGCACTACCGGGCAGCTGGCGTCAATCAGCTCTAGGTTGTTGCGCAGGGCCAGTTGATAGGTTTCGGGCGGCTCGCCGTGGGCCCGAATCAACACCTTGCAGTCGTGCAGAGTACCGAGTTGCTCGCGGTCAATCACCCGCAGGCCCTGCTTGTGCAGGCGCTCCACCTCCATGCGGTTGTGCACAATGTCACCCAGACAGTAAAGGGTGGCATCGTCGCTCTGCTTAAGCTCATCCTCGGCCATCTGGATGGCAAACTCGACGCCAAAGCAGTAGCCAGAATTTTTATCGATGGTGACTTGCATAGAGAGACCGCGCCTGCCGGAGTATGCACTTCCGCCAGTTGCACTACTGCAAAGGTACGAAAACCATGCCGGGACACGTAATTGGCAGGGAGCAATGCGGGCAATTGGCGTAATAAGTTTGCTGCCCCAGCGCTAGTACTCCCCCTACCCGGCACGTCCAGCTACTTGCCGCCTCCCGTTTTGTGAGCGTAGGCTTCGAACAGCGCCGCCGATACCCTATCTAGCACAAAGTCAACCTGCTCGTTCACGGTAATGTGCGTGGTGTCGAGCAATACGGCGTCGGAGGCGCGGCGCAGGGGGCTTTCGGCGCGGGTCGAGTCGATGTGGTCGCGCTTCCGCAGGTTCTCGATAATGTCGCCTAGGGCCACTTGCTCGCCCTTGGCGGATAGTTCTTCCTGGCGGCGATGGGCGCGCACTTCCACGTCGGCGGTCATAAAAATTTTGACCTCGGCATCAGGAAAAACGGTAGTGCCGATGTCGCGGCCATCCATCACCACGCCGCGTTTGCGGCCCAGGCGCTGTTGCTGCGCCACCATGGCATGCCGCACCTGCGGAATTACCGACACCTCGCTTACGGCATTGGAAATGCGCATCTGCCGGATGTCGTCCTCCCGCACTTTATCATTGAGACTTAGCTCGTTGCGGCCATCGCGGCGATTGCGGCGAAAGCTCAGCCGAATCTCGTCGCGCAACGCTTGCTCTATGCGAGGCATATCGTCGAAAGCGATGCCATTTTCGAGCAGGTACAGCGTTACGCCCCGATACATAGCACCCGTATCGAGGTAGGCGTAGTGCAGAAAAGAGGCAACGGCCTTAGCCGTAGTGCTTTTGCCACACGAGGAGTACCCGTCAATGGCGATTACGAGGTTGTTCATGAACGCGCGGAAACGGCCATTGGCCCCGCAAGATTACGAAATTTAGCGCGTTCATACGCCACGGCAGGCCCTAGGGCCTGTGCCGCACCCCAAGGCCAACTGCCGCTTACTTTTATATAAAACTCCTACTATCTGGTAGTTGCGCTACCCGATTGGTTCTGCTTCCAACGGCCGTAAGCAGCTAGCAGTTCAGGTAGCTGCACGGGCAGCACGTTGGGGTCTAGCTCCAGCTGGCTAGCCAGGACTTGGTAGTCGCGCACCACTGGCACCAGGGCGGCCCGGAACTGATGAGGCTCGAGGGGCAGCACTGCTGCCACGTGCCCACCGGGCCGGTCGAGCAGCAGCCGGTACGCCAAGGGCTGGTCGGGCTGGTGGCGGTACACCACGTACTCGGCCACCAGGAAATTGCCACTCCGAAACAACCGCCGGGCGAACGTGGCCGCCACTGGCGTTCCGCCCGGCACGGTCAGATTATGCACCACATCGAACGTATCGCGCCCGATGGTGAAGGTGCGGACCTGGCTGGGGGCTAGCACGAGCGGCGCACTGTCTTTAGTATCGGCGTTTTGCACCAGCAGTTCGGGCACTCCATTGTAGCGCAGCTTGGCCGCCTGCCAACGAGCTGCGTCCAGCAGCTGGTAGCTGCCCGACCGGAAAGATGAGGGTAGCGGCGTAGGTGGGGGTAGCGTTGGCGCTTGCGCGGCGGCGCTGGTAGCCGCCAGCCATAGTCCCAAAAAGTAGAGTTGCTTCATAGCTGAACGATTCTGCTTCACAAGGCTATTACAATCAGCCTTCTAACAGCCAGCAATTTCAGCAACAAACTACCAATTAGCAAAATAAGCCGCGCTGTTTTTTTGGCGCAGGTCGCCGCTCCCCTAGGGGCGCTTAGTGGCCGCAGGGGCACGGCACGGCTTTGCCGCTGCTGTGGTGGCGATACCAGCGGGTTTTGCTCGAGAGCGAGCCGTGGCTGCCCGCGCAGCTGCCTAGGGTAGCAGCCAAGGTTAGCAGGGCCAGCAGGCGGGAAAGGGGCGCAAGGTTCATGTAGTAAAGATAACCCGCTGCCGGGTAGCCTCAAACCACCTGGGCCGCGCTACTTTGCGGTTTCCTCCCCGAGTATTTAGCTATGCCCACCGATTTTTCGCTTGCCGTCAACTTAGTTGACATACCAGCCCGCGCTACCTATTCCGCCACGCTGCGCGTAGCTGCCGGCCGCGTAGCCGCCATCGAGCGCACCGCCGATGCTGCCGACCTGGCCCTCCCCTACGCCCTCCCTGGCTTCGTCGATGCCCATGTACACGTCGAAAGCTCCTTGCTGGTGCCCAGCGAGTTTGCTCGCCTGGCCCTAATTCACGGCACTGTAGCTACCGTGAGCGACCCGCACGAAATCGGCAATGTGCTGGGCGTAGCGGGCGTGCATTACATGCTCGACAACGCGGCCGCCGTGCCGTTTAAGTTCTGCTTTGGGGCACCTAGCTGCGTGCCGGCTACGCCCTTCGAGACGGCTGGCGCCGCCATTACAGCGGCCGATATCGAGGCGCTATTTCAGGATGCGCGCATCGGTTACCTGGCCGAGATGATGAACTGGCCCGGCGTGCTGGGCCGCGATGCGGAAGTGATGGAGAAAATTGCGCTGGCCCACCGCTATGGCCGCCCCGTGGATGGCCATGCGCCCGGCCTGCGCGGCGCCGACGCGACTCGCTACGCCAGCGCCGGCATCGCTACCGACCACGAGTGCTTCACCGCCGACGAAGCCCGCGACAAGCTGGCGGCGGGCATGCAAGTGCTCATCCGCGAAGGCTCGGCCGCCCGCAACTTCGACGCGCTGATTGAGCTGCTGCCCGCGCACTACGCGCAGCTTATGTTCTGCTCCGACGACAAGCACCCGGATACGCTGCTGCTGGGCCACATCGACCAGCTCGTGCGCCGCGCCGTGGCCCTAGGGTACGATGTGTACCAAGTGCTGCAAATGGCCTGCCTCAACCCCGTGGCGCACTACCGCCTGCCCGTGGGCCAGCTGCGCACAGGCGACCCAGCCGACTTTATTCTGGTCGATAACCTCACTGACTTTCAGGTCGCCAAAACCTATCTCGACGGAGTTCTGGTGGCCGAAGCGGGCCATTGCTTGCTACCTGCCGCCCCCATTACGCAGGCCAATAACTTCCACGCCCGCCCTCTCACGGCCAGCGCCTTGGTTTCTAAGGCTTCGAATGGGGCCACTACGCCCGTTATTGAGTGCTTTGACGGGCAGCTTATTACGGCCCGGCGTGACCTAGCGCTGCCCCTCGATGACCTAGGCCAGCCTCTACCTGACCTCGCCCAAGATGTGTGCAAGCTAGTTGTGCTTAACCGCTACACGCCCGATGCGCCGCCGGCCGTGGCTTTCATCAAAGGATTTGGGCTGCAAGCTGGCGCACTAGCCAGCAGTGTAGGCCACGACTCGCACAACACCACGGCCGTGGGCTGTGACGACGAGAGCTTGACCCGCGCCATCAACCTGGTGGTAGCTGCTGCGGGGGGACTCGCCGCCGTGGCGCCCGATGGCGCAGAGCTGGTGTTGCCGCTGCCCGTGGCGGGCCTCATGAGCGACCAACCCGGCCCCGCCGTGGCAGCCGCCTACTCCGCCCTCGATGCGTTTGCCAAAGACACGCTGCACTCAACACTGCAAGCGCCGTTTATGACGCTTTCATTTATGGCCCTGCTGGTTATCCCTAGTCTCAAGCTCAGCGACTTGGGCCTATTCGATGGCGAGAAGTTTGAGTTTGTGCGATAGGTGCCAAGCGGCTCACCTTTTTAGAAACCACCCTAGGGGTAAAAAAGCAAAAAGGCTTGCAGCTACGCTGCAAGCCTTTTCTAACTGTGCTATATATACGTACAGCAAGTCCCTAGGGATACTACACTGCGGCGAAGCGCTTGGTGAGCAGCTTCTGCATTTTCTCCTCCGTCAGGGGCTTGGTCAAGTATTCTACGTTGGGGTACTGGGCTACGCGGGCCGTATCGGCCGAGTGCATCGAGGTAGTTAGCACGGCTACTACCGTGCGCCCCTGCACTTCGGCGGGCAGGCTGGTGAAGCGCTCCAAAAAGTCGAACCCGCTCAGGCCGGGCATTTTCAAATCCACAAATAGCAGGTCAGGCACGTCGGCCGGCGTGGCGCTGTTGCCCCACAGGGTAGTCAGGGCTTCGTCGGCGCGCATAAAGGTGCTCACCTGGCGAGCCACCCCTAGGCGGCTTAATAGCCTGTTGTTCAAGAAGCTCGTTGTCTCGTTGTCATCCACCAACACGATATGATTGAGCGTATCAGGCATTTTGTGGTATTTTTTTACTAGCAAAGTTAAACGAAAATACAACCTAACCGCCCACCCCGGCAACCCCAATTTTACAGCCAGCCCTGGGCGCGCATCCAGTCGTCGTTGTAGATTTTGCCTAGGTAGCGGGTGCCGTGGTCGGGCAGTACTATCACCATGGTGTCGCTTTCCTGCAAGTGCTCGCGGGCATATTCAAGGGCGCCGTACACGGCCGAACCGCAGCTCCAGCCTATAAACAAGCCTTCCTCGCGGGCTAGGCGGCGCGTCATTAGGGCCGCATCCTTATCGGTTACTTTGATAAACTGGTCAATCACCGAAAAATCGACGTTTTTGGGCAGGATGTCTTCGCCGATGCCCTCCGTTTTATAGGGGTAAATCTCGTTTTTATCGAAGATGCCCGTTTCCTTGTATTTCTTAAACACCGAGCCATAGGTATCGATGCCGAGCGTGAAAATGTCGGGGTTCTGCTCCTTTAAGTACTTGCTGCTGCCGCAGATAGTGCCGCCCGTGCCCACGCCCGCCGCGAAGTGCGTAATCTTTCCCTCGGTGCCAGTCCAGATTTCGGGGCCGGTGCTGGCGTAGTGGGCGGCGGTGTTACCGGGGTTATCGTACTGATTGGGGTAGAACGAGTTAGGCGTCTCGGCCGTGAGGCGGCGCGCCACCGAGTAGTAGCTGCGCGGGTCGTCGGGCTCCACGTCGACGGGGCATACCACCACCTCGGCGCCTACGGCCTTCAGGATGTCCTGCTTCTCCTTGCTTTGCTTGTCGCTCATCACAAACACGCACTTGTAGCCCTTGGCAATGGCCCCTAGAGCCAGGCCCATGCCGGTATTGCCGCTAGTGCCTTCGATGATGGTGCCACCCGGCTTGAGGCGGCCGTCGGCCTCGGCATCTTCAATCATGCGCAGGGCCATGCGGTCCTTCACCGAGTTGCCGGGATTGAAGTATTCGACCTTGGCCAGGATGGTGCCCTTGATGCCGTCGGTGACTTTATGAAGCTTAACGAGCGGCGTGTTGCCGAGCGTGTCGATGATGTGCTGATAATACATAGGTAAGCGAGGTGGGTTGGGGAAAAAGGGAAGCGCGATACGGGTACAAAGGTAGCCCGGCCCTAGGGGCGCACCCGGAATGCCCGGCCCGGCCCTACTTTTGCCCCAACTCCGAATTACTTCTCAACAAGCAAGTCGCCCATGAGCGTTCTCGTCAATAAAGATTCCAAGGTGATTGTGCAGGGCTTTACGGGCTCCGAAGGCTCGTTCCATGCTCAGCAAATGATGGACTACGGCACCAACGTAGTGGGTGGCGTAACGCCCGGCAAGGGCGGTACCGAGCACCTCGGGCAGCCCGTGTTCAACACCGTGGCCGACGCCGTAGCCCAAACCGGGGCCAACACCAGCATCATCTTCGTGCCCCCGGCTTTCGCTGCCGACGCCATCCTGGAAGCCGCGCAGGCCGGCATTAAAGTGATTGTGACCATCACGGAAGGCATCCCCACCAAGGACATGATTGCCGTGAAGCACTACCTCAAGGACCGTCCCGAAATCACGATGGTTGGGCCGAACTGCCCCGGCGTGATTACCGCTGGCGAGTGCAAAGTGGGCATCATGCCCGGCTTCATCTTTCAGAAAGGCCGCGTAGGCATCGTATCGAAGTCGGGTACCCTGACTTACGAGGCGGTAGACCAGCTCACCAAAGCCGGCCTGGGCCAGACGACGGCCATCGGCATTGGCGGCGACCCCATCATCGGCACCACCACCAAGCAGGCTGTGGAGCTGCTCATGAACGACCCCGAAACCGAGGGCATCGTGATGATTGGCGAAATCGGCGGCGGCATGGAAGCCGAAGCCGCTCGCTGGATTAAAGAAACCGGTAACAAGAAGCCCGTCGTAGGCTTCATCGCTGGTCAAACCGCGCCTCCCGGCCGCCGCATGGGCCACGCCGGCGCCATTGTGGGCGGGGCCGACGACACTGCTGCTGCCAAAATGGCCATCATGCGCGAGTGCGGCATCCACGTGGTGGATTCGCCCGCCGAGATTGGCGACACTATGCTGAAAGCCCTAGGGGGTAAGTAAGAATAGGGAGTGTTTTTAGTAAAAAAGCCCCGGCATTTGTCGGGGCTTTTTTAGTGCCTAGCTACTTTTACTGAGTATATCGTTTTCCATTTTCCTTTTCCTATGCATAAAATTGGTTACGCTTTAATTATCAGCCTACTACTGCTGGGTACAGCCTGCCGCAAGGAGGTGGAGAAAATTGTGGTGCAGGAAGTAGACAAGCAGTACAGCTGGACGGAGATAAAGTACCTCATTGATAATCAGCGCCATGTGGTGCGCATGACGGCGGGGCAGAACACGCTTAACCTGCAGGAAATCGGTACGTTCGAAGTGCTTTCGCCCTTACCAGGCTCGGCCGAACGGGTGGCTAACGGCTACTACACGGGCTTCGGCCACACGCTGTCGCGCACGTGGATACCCGACCCGCTGCCCTGGGACGTGCGCAACGCCGTGCCGATGAACGCAAACTTCTACGCCAACCCTAATGGCTATAGAAGTGTCGAATCGGATACGATATTGACCATCTATCCCACCAAGTTCTTCGACATTGGTACCCGGCTGCGGCTGCACAAGCTCGACCCGAGCGCCACGCAATTTGAGAACTGGCTGCTTGGCTCGCGCTACCCATTTGGGGCCATCAACCGCAACAACTACCTGCTGTGCGGCTACCGCACCGCTAACGTGCAGGAAAATGCTTTTCACCTCGTGCTGACCAAGCTCGTGAATACGGCCAGCACTGGCATTACTACCAGCAATAGCCCTACCGGTACCACGCAGCTAAGCTCTCAGCTCATTCGGATACCAACCCCCGACCGCAGCCAGTTCAATTTCAAAGCCTTATGGGCCGTCGACAACTACTTTTTGGTGTGGTGCAACGACGTTGGGCTGTATAAAATTGGGGAGGATGGCGCGGTGCAGCAGCTAAACGGCCCGCCCGCATTTACGAGTGGCCCAGTGGCTCCTACAGCGGTTTATAAGTGGCAGGGTACCGTGTACGCTTTCCAAAACGGTGGCGGCAACACTACTATTTGGGCTTCCACCAACGACTGCGCGAGCTGGCAGCGCATCGATGGCTTCAATCAGGCGTTGCAGTTCTCTACCTTTTACCCGGTAGGCGACAGCCTGGTAGGCATCACGCACGGCATCGTTACCAACAGCATTTATACCCTGAAGTGGCTAAATACCAACACCATTCGCCTTCGCGAATTGAAAAACGATGGCCTAGGGTACACCGACTTTTCCGACCTAGTACAGCTCGGCGACACTGTCTACCTGGGCACCACCAACGGCCTGTTTAAGCGCCCGCTCAGCAAGTTCTTCGAGAGCAAGCCCAAGTAAGCAGCTCTAGGGCTACTCGCGGGCCCGCAGCAAGTCGGGGCGGAAGATGACCGAGACGCCTACCAGCGACGACACGGGCGAGGTGCGCTTGCTTAAGGGATTGTTATTGTCGCGCGACCAGGGCATGGACAGGCCTAGGGTTGCCTGACCCTGCACCGGCCGGCCCTCGCCGATTTTCAGGAAGAACGTGGGCTCGATAAACAGGCGCGAAGTGGGCGCAAACGGTTGGCCATCAAGCGTGAGGGTGGTATAATCGGCCCAGGTGCCGCGCAGCGAAAAGCCGGTGCGCAAGTCCTTGCCCGCCGGCTGGGCCACGTACACCTGGGCGTAGTAGCGGCGGTATCGAGCTACGTAGTCGCCCTCGGCTACTGGGTAGGGAAAGATGATAAATACCTCGTAGTCGATGGCGTGCAGCTTGGTACTGGCCCAGCCTATGCCGCCCATCGCGGCCAAGTACCAGCACGAGGTAGCAGTAGGAGCACGGTAGTAGCCCGCTCCCAGGCTCAGTTGGCGGTGGTAGTCGCGGTAGGAAGTAGTTTGGTTGTTGGTGGTCGTGGTGGTTTCGCTGCCCTGGTACGCCCCCTCGGCGCTGAGCAGCAAGTGATTGGTAGGCGCCCAGGCGGCCCCACCTTCCAGCGCCGTCAGGTTGCGCAAGCCGGCGCTTACCTGCACCTGCCTTTTGCTGAGCAGCGGCGTGCTAGGCACGGTGGGAGCATAAAGCGCGCAGCCCCCTAGGGGCAGCAACAGCAATAAGAACCCTTGGCGTCGTAGTGTGGGCATAAAAGCGGGAAAAGGCTGGATTAGCGAACGGTGAAGATACTACTGCCGCCCTACGCTGCTACTGGCAGGCCAGTAGCTGTCAAGAGCTTAGGAGAGCTACTGCCGAGAGCCAATCAGGCCGAGGTTAGTTGCAGGGGCGGGCGCGCATGTTCGTTTGATTAGTTCTGCCGTATAGCCCCACAGCACTTTTCTTATTCTCTTGTATGTCTGATTATTCCTGCGACGTTCTTATTATTGGCTCCGGCCAGGCTGGCAACCCCTTAGCCCAGGCCATGGCCGACGCCGGCCGCAAAGTGATACTGGTGGAAGAGGCCCAGCTAGGTGGCTCGTGCGTTAATTATGGCTGCGTGCCCACCAAAATGCTACTGGCTTCGGCCACTCGCGCCCACGAAATCCGCGAAGCTGCCGAATTAGGCATTGAGGCCGAGGGAGGCCCTAGGGTGGATATGCCCGCCGTAATAGGCCGCAAGGACAAGCTATTAGCTAAATCGCGCCGCAACATTGCCAAGGTCATGGGCCCGCCCGAGCACCCCAACATTACACTGCTGCGCGGGCACGCCAGCTTCGAGGCGCCACACAAAGTACAGGTGCAGGCCGGCGCCCACGGCGAGGTGCACCACGTGGAGGCCAAGCAGGTGTTCATCAACGTGGGCACCCACGCGGCCGTACCCGACGTGCCCGGCCTAGCCGACACCAACTACTTTACTACCAGTACGCTGCTCGATTACGAGGAGGTGCCCGAGCATCTGCTCATCTTGGGCGGCGGCTATATCGGGCTGGAGTACGGGCAGATGTTTCGGCGCTTCGGCAGCAAAGTCACGATAATCGAGAACGGCGGCTCGGTACTAGAGCACGAAGACGATGACGTGTGCGACTTCTTACAAAAGCACCTCACCGACGAGTACGGCATGGAGTTCATCATGCATGCAAAAACCACCCACGTGAGCCAGGACGCCGACGGCCGCTATACCTTGGCCATGCACACCCGCAACGGCGAACGCCGGGTACACGGCACCCACTTGCTGGTAGCCACCGGACGCAAGCCCAATAGCGATAAGCTGGGCCTCGAAGAGGCTGGCATTAAGCTAGATGAAAAGGGCTACATCACAGTAAATACCCAACTCGAAACCAACGTAGCCGACCACTATGCCCTAGGCGATGTGCACGGCGGCCCTCAGTTCACGCACCTCAGCTATGATGACTTCCGCGTGGTGCGCGACAACCTACTGCGCGACGGCCACCGCTCGGCCAAGCAGCGCCCCCTCCCCTACACGGTGTTTACCACGCCCCAGCTGGGCCGGGTGGGCCTGAGCGAAACCCAAGCCCAGGACGCCGGCGTGAAGTACCGCGTCACGACTATGGACACCCGCAAAGTGGCCCGTGCTCAGCACACTGGCCAAACAGCAGGCTTCTGGAAGGTGCTAGTGGACGAGGACGATAAAATTATCAGGGCCGCTATTCTGAGTGAGGAAGGCGGCGAGATTATGACCATGCTGCAGGTGGCCATGATGGGCAACCTGCGCTACCAGCAGTTGCAGGACATGGTGATTGCCCACCCGCTCTGGGCCGAAGGCCTGAACAACGTCTGGAAAGGGCTGGAATAGCATTAGTAATTAACGAAAAAGCCCGCTAGAATTAATCTGGCGGGCTTTTTCGTTAATTACTAATGCTACTTTACTTTCTGCACTCGAATGCCCACGTCCATGATACCGGGCAGTTGGTTTTGGCGCATGTACTGCTCCAGGGTCAGCTTATACTGGCCAGCTTTGGGAAAGCGAACGTGGCGCAGGGCCAAGAACTCGTGGTCGAAGATGTCGCCCGCGCCCGACCCTAGGGGCTCGCCGGTCTTGGGGTTCATCAGCACCAGCTGGTGCAGGAGCGCCGGGCCTACCGGGTGCCCAGTGGGCCCAGTAAGCGTGTGCTTGATGTAGAGATTGTAGAAGCTGTAGCCCGAAGCGTTGCGCACGTTGAAGTACACATCGTAAGGGGCGCTGGCATCGGCGATGTTGAAGGTGAAGGCGGGGCGCTGCTGCACGTCCCATACGTAGGGGTCGCCGGAGGGCGATTTCAGGTCCACGTTTTCCTCATACACCCGGTTGGGGTCGCAGGCGGTTAGCAGAACGGTGGCGGCCAGGGCACAGCCGGCGGCAGCCAGGCGGCCCACAAAAACAAGGTTCATACAAGAGCTAATTGAAGCAAGTAAACTGGTAGCGACGCCGGCCTAGGGCCGACTAGCCTTGGGTAGCCGGGGTGCAAGCCAGCGCCACGCACCCCAGCCAAGCTATTGTGGCGCGGCCGGAGCCTCGCCGCGCCCGCTGCCACCACGCCGCCCGTGGCCGCCGCGCCGGCCGCGCGAGCGTTGGTTTTCGCCACGCTCGCCGCCATCGGCCGAGGCTTCGGGGCGGGGCGGACGGGGTGTTTGCTCGTCGGAACGGGCGGGCCGCTCGGGGCGGGCAGCGCCTTCAGTAGCGCCTGCTTCGCCGTGGTTGCGGCCGCGCCCACCGCGCCGGTTAAGGGGGCGAGCGGCGGCGCCGCGGCGGCCCCGGCTGCCTTCGGGCGTAGCGGCACCCTCGTCGGTGGCGGGCCCGGAAGGTGGCAAGGGCACCTCGGCCGAGGGGGCCGCCGAAGCGGCAGGGCGCTCGCGGCGGGGCGGGCGAGCGCTGGGGGCCGGTGCAGCAGCGGGGGCGCCAGCTTCGGCGGCTGGTTTGTCTTTGCGCTTGCGGCGGCGCTTGTTGCCCGATTTTATTTGGTCGTCGAGGCGGTCGAGGTCGCCTTCCATCAAGGTCGATACGGCGGGGGCTGCTTCGGCGGCGGGCTGCACGGCCAGCAGCGTGTCGGGCCGCTCACCGCGCTTGTTCAGGTCCTGAATTTCGCGCACCCGCTCGGTGCTCAGCATCACCCAGTTGTTATCGCCCCGGAAGGCAAACCACATGCGCCGCCGGAAGATGTCCGTTTTCTGCAGAAACGCCTCGCCCTGTGTTACTTGCAAGGGGCGCTGCACCTGCGGAATATCCTTGATGGCGTCGAGGTAGGCGTCGAGCTCGTAGTTGAGGCAGCACTTGAGGCGGCCGCACTGCCCGGCCAGCTTCTGCGGGTTCAAGCTCAGGTTTTGGTAGCGGGCGGCGGTGGTGCTCACGGCCTTGAAATCGGTGAGCCAGGTCGAGCAGCACAGTTCGCGCCCGCATACCCCAATGCCGCCGATGCGCCCCGCCTCTTGGCGCAGCGAAATCTGACGCATCTCCACGCGCACCCGAAACTCGTCGGCTAGGCGCCGAATCAGCTCGCGGAAGTCTACCCGGTCTTCGGCCGAGTAATAGAACATGGCGCGGGTGCGGTCAGCCTGGTACTCTACGTCGCTGAGCTTCATCTTGAGGCGCAGCTCTTCTACTACGGCACGGGCCCGAAACATGGTGCTGTTTTCGAGGTCGCGCACGGCCTGCCAACGCTCTTCGTCGTCGGGGGTGGCCACGCGCAAAATCGGGCGAATGTCGCGCGAGTCGGTGGGCACCTTCTTCTTGCGCATTTGCAGGCGCACTAGCTCGCCCTTCAGGCTTACGTGCCCTAGGTGCCAGCCCGAGCCGGCGGCCTCTACCACTACGGCATCGCCCGTAACGAGCGGCAGGTAGCCAGCATTGCGGAAAAACTCTTTACGGCCGCCCTTAAACCGCACCTCCACGCAGTCGAAACCGCGAAAATCGGAGGGCAGGTCTACATCAGCGAGCCAGTCAAATACATTAAGCCGGGTGCAGCCGCCCGAGGAGCAGCCACCCTTGGAGCCGCAACCGCCGACCTTCGAGGTCGAGCAGCCACCGCCGGATGAACATGAGGCACAAGCCATAACATCTATAGAAAAAGCGACCACTATAAGGGCCGCACGAAAGTGGGAACCTAGCAAAGATAACCCTCGGCACAGGCCGATTGGTGCCGGCTCAAACCCCCGCAGAAAGCAATATGGTCAAGGTTTTGCACCAATGCCTGCCCGGAGCCCTAGGCCCGCCGCTGCCATTTGGCCACCCTAAACCCACCACGCGCCGCGCTTAGCAACGAGGCTTATGCCCCCTGCCAGCCCCTAGGGAATGCCCGGCAGCTGCAAGCCGGGCCCACCCTCCCGCCAAGCACAAGTGAGCAGCTTCCACACTGACCGGCCCCTCCTCTTCGCTACGCCCTCGGCTAGCGCCAAGGAAATTTGCATTGAAGCCACCGACCACTTCGGGCAGGTGTACACCGACACGCTAGACGTATAGCTTGCGGCGCGGCAGTACCCCCAGGCAGCCGCGGCCGGCAGCCGGATGGAGAAGGTCGTGCCGTAGCTAGGCTGGCTCTGCACCGTGAGCGTGCCGCCGTGGCCCTGCGTGACGAGGTTGTGGGAGAGCGAGAGTCCGAGGCCGGTGCCGTCGCCGGTAGGCTTGGTGGCGAAAAAAGGCTGGAACACCTTGGCCTGCACGTCGGGCGGCATTGCTCACTGCGTTGTCCGCAATGCGGAGTTCAACCTGCTGCCCAACTGCTCGGTGCTGACACTAACGGTGGGCGCGTAGGTGGCTTCATCGGCCTGCTGGCGCTGGCGCACGGCGTAAACCAGAATGTAGCCGCGTTCATGCAGGCAATAAGGTAGGCACGGGCTGTTAGCGGTGCGCCGCTATCACAAGAATACAGGTCGCGTTGAGTAGGGTCGTGAACCAGCAAATTGTCGTTGCCTGCGCACTACACCGAAGCGTGAGAATAGCCGTGAATAATATTGGTGCTCAAGAACAAAGAGGGGTAGAGCGTACCCACCAAGATGCTGAAAATATATCCTGCGATGCGCTCGCAAGGTAGGCGCGGCGACTGCTCTGATAATGCCTAAACCAAAAGCCCGTGGTCGCGCCTCCAAACAGAGGTGCTCAAATTATGCGAGTGGCTGCAACCAGGCTCCTAGTCTACCCTACCCCCTAGGGCCTATTACTATAACAAAAACACCCTGGCCCACAAGGACCAGGGTGTTTTTAGTGAAGAGCTTAGTTAAACCCTAGCTAAAGGCAGGCTCTCAATTATTGCTAGTTAGCTACTTATAGCTTATTCACCGGGCTTAAGCACCACTTTCAGGCAGTTGTCCTTCTTGTGGCGGAAGATGTCGTAGCCGTGCGCTGCCTGGCTAAGTGGCAGGCGGTGCGAGATAATATCGTCGAGCACCACTTCGCCCTTAATAATGTGCTGGAGCAGCCGGTCGATGTGCTTGTGCGCCGGGGCTTGGCCACCCACTAGCTTAATGCCCTTGTCGAAGAACTGACCCACCGGGAAGTTGTCATTAGTAGTGGCGTACACACCCAGCACCGACACCACGCCGCCACGCCGCACGGCGCTCATGCAGGTTTCAATAATTTTGGGCGAGCCTTTTTCTAGGTTCACCACCGCCTTTACGCGGTCAACGAGGTTGCGGTCGGGCTCGAAGCCAACGCAGTCTACGCACACATCGGCGCCGCGGCCCTGGCTCATATCCCGAATTACTTGCACTACTTGGTCGTGGCTTTCCCAAAGCAGGGTTTCGCAGCGAGTAGTTTCCTTGGCCTTGTTGAGCCGGTATTGCTGGGTATCGATGATGAGCACACGGGCAGCACCACGCAGCCAAGCACTCTTGGCGGCCATAATGCCCACCGGGCCCGCCCCAAAAATGGCAATAAACTCGCCGCCCCGCACCTCGGCCCAGTCGATGCCTGAGTACCCGGTAGGGAAAATATCGGTTAGAAACAATACCTGCTCATCTGTCAGAAAGTCAGGCACTTTACGCGGGCCGTAGTCGGCATAGGGCACACGCACAAACTCGGCTTGGCCGCCGTCGTAGCCGCCGTAGAGGTCGGTGTAGCCGAAGAGCGCGCCGCCCTTCTCAGTCAGCAAGCCACCTTCGGGGCCGTAGTGCTTGGGATTAGATTCTTCGCAGTGGCCGGGCAGGTCGTGGTTGCAAAAGAAACACGTGCCGCACGCCACCGGGAAGGGCACCACCACGCGGTCGCCGCGCTTGAGGTTGCCTACGCCGCGCCCCACTTCCTCTACAATGCCCATAAACTCGTGCCCCAGCACCATAGGCGTGGTGGGCAGCGAGCCGTTGTAGATATGCAGGTCGGAGCCGCAAATGGCCGTGCTCGTTACGCGAATAATGGCGTCGCGGGCATCCTTGAGGATGGGGTCGTCGACGGTATCCACGCTCACGTTGCGCGGACCGTGAAACATCAGAGCTTTCATGGGAAAAGGAAAGGAGTGAGAACTACAATACCCCTAGGGTAACGGCCAGTAGCAACGCAGGTTACGCACCTAGCAGCCAATAGCTCCACTGTTCAGCCGCCGCCGCACGCTCCCGAACTTAACCGTAATTCTCTAATAACACTCTGTCTATCAACACTCAATTTTAGCGCTCGCAAATCACTCGCTGGAGGCCTAACGACACATAAAGAAGTATTTCCAACGCATTCCTAAGTAGCAACCCGGTCAGTCACCGCGCCTTCTCGCCACCCGGAATACGACGGAACTTCACTACCGTAACCAGCACTACTCCCCACAAAAGGAGGTAGCCAATCGACGCCTTGCCTGGCTCACAACCACCGGCACTATAGCCGGTAAATCTGCACGCCTTGGGCGGTAACGAAATACCCGAAATCTTCGGCCAGCAGCACTTGGCGTATAGTGGCTGCCTCTAAGCCGGTGGGCAGCGGCAGGGTACGCTCAGTCAGGTTGTAGAGGTGAAAGAAGTGCAGTTGCCCATCGCTGAGATACACCAGCTCATCCCCGCGAAACGTAATGTTGTCCAGTCCTTTAAATGGTAGCTTCTTGCGGTAGTTGCCTAGGTTATCGAATACGAAAATGCCGCTGCTCTTGTCCACTAGGTACACGTTGTTCTGGTATTGGCGCAGGAAGCGGAAATCAGGCCGGGCGCCCCGGCCGATAAGTAGGTCCAGGGGCGTGCTTTGCACTACGCGCAGGGCCTGGGGGTCGAACTCGCGCAGACTCAGGGTACTTTCATCGAGCAGCCACAGCAGGCCATCGGGGGCCAGGGTGGCGGTGCGCACGGTGCCATCCACGTAGTCAGCCAGCCGTATCTCGCTGAGCGGCGCCAGAAAGCGGTCGAGCAGCAGCACCTGCTGGCGGTCGTCGTAAAAAACCAGCACGCTATTCTGGTTCCAAGCCTCGATGAGGGCCACGTGACCCGGCTGAGCTGGCGAGTAGGTATTGAGCGGCTGCCCTTCGCGGGTAAGCTGGCGCAGGTTGTTGTCGCGGTCGGCCAAGTACAGCGTGCCGCGCCGGTCGAGCGAGGCCGCGCCCAGCGCGGGCAGCCCTAGGGTGCGAGCCAGCGTCCAGGTGCCAACGGCGGGGGTAGGCGCCGTCGCACTCAGTTGCCCCGGCTGCCGCGTCGATTCTACCGGGGCTAGGCCGGCGGCGGGTGCTACTGAGGCCCCAGCGGGCACATTGGTTTGCGCCTGGGCCCCTAGGGCCAGCAGCACGCCTGCTGCTGCCAGCAGCGCCGCCCTACTTCTCAAACTCGCGCAAAACCAGTTGGTTGCCATCATAAACCCCGTAGGTGCAATAATTGACCCATTCGCCGAGGTTGAGGTAGCGGCTACCGGGAACTACTTCTACGTCGAGGGGTAAGTGGCGGTGGCCAAACACGTAATAGTCGTGGTGGCGCTGCTGCTCCACGGCCCGGCAATACTGCAGCAGCCACTCGTCTTCGCCAAAGTATTGCTCGTCGGCGGCTCCGTTGCTCAGGCGCGAGTGGCGGCTCCAGCGGTTAGCTATGCCAATGCCGAAGTTAGGGTGCAGCCGGGCGAAGAACCACTGCATCAGCGGCGAGTTGAAGACGGGCTTCATCAAGCGCTTGTAGGCAAAATCGCCGGGCCCTAGCCCATCGCCGTGCCCTAGGTAAAACAGCTTATCACCAATGCGTTGCGCCACCGGTTCGCGCAGCACTGGGATGCCCATCTCCTCGGTGAAGTAATTGAACATCCACATGTCGTGGTTGCCGGTGAAGAGCGTGATGGGCAGGCCGGCATCGGTCAGCTCGGCCAGTTTGCCTTGCAGCCGGCTAAACCCCCTAGGAATGGCGTGCTTGTACTCAAACCAAAAGTCGAACACGTCGCCCAGCAAGTAGATGGCCGCCGCATCGCGGGCAGCTTCGGTCAGCCAGCGCACCACGCGGCGCTCCCGCTCGCGCGAGGTGGCGGCGTCGGGCACGCCCAAATGAAAGTCGGAAGCGAAGTATACCCGTTGGCCGGGCTCTAGGGCCTGGGGCGGCAACTCAGGCCAAGTTTTCGGCAGCATCGCTCAGCAAAAACAACGTGAGCCGGCGCGGGCCATGGGCCCCCAGTACCAGCGTTTTCTCGATATCGGCCGTGCGGCTCGGCCCAGTCGTCAGCGACAGCATAGAAGGCAACTGGCCACCGGTGCGGGCCTGCACTGCCCCTAGGGCCTCGGCTATTTCGGCCACGGCCTGGCTGGGCCGGGCCAGCACCACGTGCTGCTCGGGGTAGATGCTCAGGCGGCGGCCGCTGGCCGAGGCGGCGCCTAACAATACGCTGCCAGTGCGTGCCACCAGCGCCTCACAGCTAGTCAGCCCCGCCGCAGCCTGGTCGATAAATTCGGCTTCGGTGGCTTCGAAAGGCACCTTGGCGGCAGTTAGCAACGCTTGCATAGCGGGCTCCCACACGTAGAACCGACCACCGACGGGCAAACGCTCGGCCAGCCAGGCGCGCAAGCTGTTGCCCAGCGCCTTTATAGTGTCGCAGTAAAAAAATTCACCGCCAATGCGCTCGAAGTTTGCCGCAAATACTTCTGCCAAGCCGGCACCAGCGGGTAGCGGCGGGTGCACTGGAGCGGTCCAGTCGGGCGTGGGCAGGGCCGGCGCGGGGCCAGTTGCCAGCGCCGTACGAATGCGGGCCAGCATAGTAGCGCGGGTGTCGGACATGAATACAAAGGTAAGGCGGGCTGACGGGGCCTTTTGCGCTAACGCAAAACAGCCAGCTCCTTTCGCAAGAGGCTGGCTGTTACTGCTAAGAGCAATTGCGCTAAGCGGGCTCTGGCTCCGACAAGCCGGGCAGGTGCGGCTCAGGCGTGTCGTGGCTCAGCGGGATACCGGGGTGCTCGGCTTTCAGGTCGCTGGCAGTTTCCGAGCGGTCGGTGCCTGCCATGTGGGCCTGGTAGGTAGTCTGGGTGTCGAAGGGACGCTTCCCTACCAGACGCTCTAGGTCGTCTTGCAGCAGCACTTCCTTCTCCAGCAACTCCTTCGCTACCAACTCCAACTCGTGGCGGCGCTCAGTTAGCAACTCTTTAGTACGGATGTAAGCCTGCTCGATAATGGCGCGGATTTCCTCATCCATTATCTGCGCCGTGGCTTCCGAGTAAGGCTTCGAGAAACCGTACTCGTTCTGTCCTTTCGAGTCGTAGTAGGAAACGTTGCCAATCCGGTTGTTCATGCCGTAGATGGCTACCATCGACTGCGCCGTTTTGGTGATGCGCTCCAAGTCAGACAGGGCACCGGTCGAAATTTTGCCGAACACGATTTCCTCGGCAGCGCGGCCCCCTAGGGTCATGCACATCTCGTCGGTCATCTGCTCTACGTTAGACAGGAAAAGCTCGCGTGGCAGGTACTGCGCATAGCCCAGGGCAGCTACCCCGCGCGGCACAATGCTCACCTTCACCAGCGGATCGGCGTGCTCCAGGAACCAGCCGGCAATAGCGTGGCCAGCTTCGTGGTAAGCCACGATTTTCTTCTCTTCGGGGCTGATAATCTTGTTCTTTTTCTCCAAGCCGCCAATCACGCGGTCAATAGCGTCGGTGAAGTCTTGGGCAGTGATGAATTTCTTATCGCGGCGGGCAGCGATGAGGGCGGCCTCGTTGCAGACGTTGGCAATTTCGGCACCGGCAAAACCGGGAGTCATGGCGGCCAGTTTCTTGGCGTCCACATCAGGCCCTAGGGTCAAGGGCTTGAGGTGCACGTTGAAAATCTGGGTGCGGCCTACGATGTCGGGCGTATCAATGCTAATCTGACGGTCGAAACGGCCCGGACGCAGCAGGGCCGAGTCCAGCGTATCGGGCCGGTTGGTGGCAGCCAGAATAATCACGCCCGAGTCGGTACCGAAACCGTCCATCTCTACCAGCAGCGAGTTCAGCGTGTTTTCACGCTCGTCGTTGCCACCAGGCATAGAGCCTCGGCTACGTGAGCGGCCTACGGCGTCAATCTCGTCGATGAAGATGATGCACGGTGCCTTGGCCTTCGCCTGCTTGAAGAGGTCACGCACCCGGGCAGCGCCCACACCCACAAACATCTCAACGAAATCAGAACCCGAGAGCGAGAAGAAGGGCACATCAGCCTCACCGGCTACTGCCTTGGCCAGCAAGGTTTTGCCGGTGCCGGGAGGACCTACCAGTAGCGCGCCTTTCGGGATTTTACCCCCTAGGATGGTGAACTTGCTGGGGTTCTTAAGGAATTCTACAATCTCTTGCACTTCCTCTTTTGCCTCTTCTAAGCCAGCTACGTCCTTGAACGTAATCTTCACTTTATCACCACCTTCGAAAAGGGCAGCACGGCTCTTACCAATATTAAAAATCTGGCCGCCGGGGCCGCCAGCACTGCTCATCCGGCGCATAAGCAGCACAAACAGCACTATCATTACGAGGATGAAGCCATAGCTGCCGATGAAATCGACGACGCTTTGGCGCTCCGTCACGTTGAAAGGCACGCGCTGCTCGCTGGGCACATTAGCTTGCAGTTTGTCGAACTGCTCCTGAAACAGCTTGCTATCCAGTAGCGGGAAGTAATACTGCGCGCCGCGGTCGCCCATTAGCGGGCCACGCTGCGAGAGCAGCTCGTTGCGGTATGGCGACTTCTCCTCGGCCGTGGGCTTTAGCGTCACCTCGGCAATCTGCTTGTTGACCACCGTCACGTCTTTGACGTCGCCGGCGGCCAGCATCTGCTCGAAGCGTTGCTGGTTAATCTTGATTGGGGCGTTGCGGTTATTAAAAAATAACAGGCCGGTGAAAAGCACCAGCAGCCCGGCCATTACCCACAGCTGTACCCCAGGGCGAGGCGAAGGCGTGGGAAGCGACGGCTTGCGCCGCTTCGGGGGCGTGGTATCGGACATAAGGGATTGAAAAACTAACGGGTTACACTATTGAGTTACCAAGCAACCGCCCGGTATACTGCTTGTTTAAGACGCACGAGCGAACAGTTTATTTTGCAGCGTGCCGCCCGATTATTGCCTACGGTTAGGATACGATGCCACAACGGAGCGTTTTGCACAGTGGCACAAGCGCCCCGCAGCTCAGCGCCGCGAAGTAGTTACTTCACGGCCACGTTGGCATCTTCCTCTACGTAGGTAATTTCGGCGTCGCCCCACAACTCTTCCAGTGCGTAGAACTGGCGGCGGTCACGCAGGAATACGTGCACGACTACGTCCACATAATCCAACAATACCCACTCACGATTAGTGCGGCCTTCGCTCTGCCAAGGAGCTTGGCTAGTAGCTTTTTCAACTTCTTCCTCCACCGAGCGCGCTAGAGCGTCGAGCTGGGTGTCGGAGCTAGCCGAGCAGATAACAAAATAATCGGCAACCGCGTTTTTGAGTGCCTTCAAGTTGAGCACAACGATGTCCTGCCCTTTACGTTCTTGCAAGCCGCGAACGGCGAGTTCTGCCAATGTGTCCGAATCCTGCCGGACGGGAGTGCTCTTCATAGAGTGCTATTACGTTTTTTACTAAGCTACAAATCGGCTGCTAAAGTACGTGGTCATCAGTCCGAATACTGTCTTCACGGGCCAGCAACTGATTTGGTTGCCGGCCTGCCCCTCTACCAACACGGAGGCGCACCAACTGTTGCGCGAAAACCGAGCCAGCGAGGGCTGTACTGTCATAACCGACGACCAGACCGCTGGGCGCGGCCAGCGCGGCAACACGTGGGAAGCCGCGCCAGCCGAAAACCTAACGCTCTCGGTCGTGTGGAAGCCAACGTTTCTGGCTGCCACCCAGCAGTGGCTGCTGAGCCAAGCCGTAGCGCTGGCGGCGCACGACTGGGCCAGCCGATTTTTGCCAGCTGCCGACGCCCTCAAGCTTAAATGGCCCAACGACTTGTATTTCGGGCCGCAGAAGCTAGGAGGTATTCTGATTGAGAACACCCTAGGGGGCGCAATAATTCAGGCCAGCGTGGTCGGATTGGGCCTTAATGTGAACCAGCGTCACTTCGGCGTGCCTACCGCCACCTCGCTAGGACTGCTTACGGGCCGCTACTTCGACCGTGCCGAGCTGGCCGCTCGCCTACTGGAGTGCTTAGAGGGCCGCTACTTGCAGCTGCGCGCTGGCCGCATAAGCGAGCTGCGGCGCGACTACCTGGCCCGCCTCTACCGCTACCAGGAGTGGCACCCGTTTGAGGTGGAGGGGCAACGGGTGCAGGCCCGTATAGTGGGGGTAGAGGCCGACGGGCAGCTAGCCGTGGAAGTAGCGGGCCAGGTGCGCCGCTTCGGCCTGCAGGAAATTCGCTACGTATAGACAGCTCCTAGGCCCCTGGGCCGACGCAAAGCCCGCATTGGTCGATTAAGCCTCGAAAGGATGCTGGGTAGCCAGTAGTTTAGCGCAGCTCCAGGGAACCAAGCAAGCCGGCACGGTGCTTGTTCACAGCAGGTTCACGCGAAAACAGTTAACTTTAACCAGTTGACAGAACCTTCGCTGATTATTTTCCCACCCTTGGCAGTCTGCTTCTATGATGCGCTTCGCTACTTTACTCTTAATCAGCGTAATGACCTTGCGGGTGGCCTTAGCTGCCACCTACGGCATAACTACCGGCGCGGCCAGCAAAAAATTGCACGCCGCCCACGCCTTGGCGGCCCGGCACGTGCACAACGCCGCTCAGTTAAGCGGGCTGACCGGTGTGCCTCCCACGGCCGCTAGCATAGCGGCAGCCAGCGCAGTTTTTACGCGTAATAATTCGGCCACCAGCCAAACTGTCGCTTCATCGGGCCAGTTAGGTATTTCGCACAGCCAGCGCAATACTATTTACCTGGCTAAGCTTAGCAGCGCGCCAATGGCCCTAGGGGCACCCATGGGCCAAAGCCCAGCCCTAGGCCTAAACGTGTACCCGAACCCCGCCCACGGCCAAACTAACGTGCTGATAAACGGCCCAGGCGGAGCCGACTACAAGCTGCGCCTCAACAACGTGCTGGGCAGCGAGGTGCGCCGCCTGCTGGTGCGCCCCGACAACCAGTCTACATCTGGGTTTACCCTCGACCTGAGCGACCTGCCGCCCGGCCTCTATTTCTGTTCGCTATTGGTCAACGACAAAGCGCTGCTGACGAAGCGCCTAACAGTACTCTAGCTGTAAGCTAACCGCTTACTGAAAGCCGCTCCTTACAAGGGCGGCTTTTTTGCTGGGGCTTGGCCGGCTTGCGCAACCCTAGGCGGGTTGGTGCTACTTTTGGGGGATTGAATGAAATGTGAGAAATAGGGATAAGGCGAGAAAGTAAGAACGATACGGCTAGCTAGCACTAGTAGCTCCGGCCGGTTCTCGTTCCTGGCACTCCTTCTCTCATCTCCCCATCTGGCACATCACGCGCATTCAAAAACTATTTTTCCTGTATGCATTCGTTTAATAGGTTAAACAACCTAGTGGGCTGGTTGGTGTTTGCTGTGGCCCTGGGCACGTACCTGCTGACCTTGGAGCCGACGGCCTCGTTCTGGGACTGCGGCGAGTTCATCGCCTGCTCCTACAAGCTGCTCGTGCCCCACCCCCCGGGCGCGCCCACCTTCCTGCTG
>Ga0160427_10000168_pt1 | contig 45194 bp, 49 predicted proteins | sample SolpanmetagenomL_FD_108194 | JGI IMG/M metagenome (GOLD analysis project Ga0160427, IMG submission 108194) | Solar panel surface microbial communities from Lawrence Berkeley National Laboratory, California, USA - L | ecosystem: Engineered > Built environment > Solar panel > Unclassified ...
AGGGTGGGCATGCTTGAACCAGCCAAAGGTATCGAAGGGGGTCACCGCGTGAAGCGCCCGACCAATGGCGTCCATCAAGGTGTTCAGGGTGGAGCATCCGTTACCCCGGACCAGCGCTTTGAGTTTGGAAAACATCATCTCAATCGGATTGAAGTCTGGACTGTAGGGGGAAAGGTAGAGCAAGGTGCATCCGCGAGCTTCGATCAAGGTGCGGATAGAGGCGCGGTGATGGGAGGAGAGGTTGTCCATCACCACCACCTGGCTTGGCTCGAGGGCTGGACAGAGATGCTCACGGACATACCACTCGAAGGTGTCCCCATTGACCGCTCCGGGAATGACCAGCGGGGCCAGCGGTCCCGCGAGGCGCAGCCCACAGATCAGGGTCTGGTTCAGGCCGTGGTTCCGGGCCACCTGGCCTACAGCACGCAGGTGACTGGGCGCGCGGGCATATCCGCGCGTCATGGAGGTGTGGAAGCCGCTCTCGTCTAGGAAGACCAGCTGCGTGGGTGCCTGCAAGTACGGTGCCAGCTCGTTCAGGAACGCCGTTTGGCGTTCCTCACGCCGTTCGCGTGCGACCAGCGTTTTTTTATACGTGATGTTCAGCCGGGCGAAGGCCCGGTCGACTGTCTTGGCGCTGACCTTCAAGCCTGTGGCTGCTTCGAGCATGCTCGCATGCTCAAAGAGCGTCGCGTCGCTGTGCGCTTCCAGCTGTTTCAGGAGCTGGGCTTCGTGCAGGGCAGTCAGCTGAAACGGGCGACCTGTGGGCTTGGCCACCATATGCAACTGGCCCATCCGATGGCTTTTGAGGTACCTGTAGACGGTCATGACGTTCACTGAGAACACGCGAGCAGCGTCCTTGACGGCCATGCCGCCTTCGACCGCCGCCACAATCCGTTCCCGTAACGCGAAATTATATCCTGCCGCCCCAACAATTCTCATCTACTTATTATGGCAGATGCTCTAAGCGACGGCGTGACGATTCGTTGACCGTCCTGGTCATGGTGGGTCTTCATACGGGTTCGACTCCCAGTTCCACGTCCTCCTGAAGTTCGGATTCGTGCTGCTTGCGCCAGGCGCGGGGGGCGTCCCAGATGCTCTTGACCTTCGGGCCTTCGAGCAGCTCGCCGGTGCTGGCGTCCATCACTTCCAACCAGTACCCGGCCGGGTCGAAGCGCAGCGCGCCGGCCGTGCCCATCTGCTGCAGGCCTGCGACGTAGTCCATCGGCTTCTGATCGTCGGTGCCCTGGAAGTCCTTCAAGGCTTTGCTGTGGCGCTGCATGGTGGTGACTACGGCGTTCACCTGCTGCTCCTGGGGAATCGTCGACCAGGGCACCGGCTCGCCGGTCTCGGGGTGCTCAATGTGTCCGGCTGCCATCATGCGGACAGTCTCGGCCGCGCCATGGACCTCTCTGCTGCTGAGATTCTGCTTCTGGAAGGCCTGCTGACCGGCGGCCATCACGACCGCCCAGTCCTCCGGGGCGGCCATGCCCAGGGCGCGGGCGAGGCGTTCGTTGCTGACCTCGACGCCCTGCTCAGCAGCCGCTTCCTGCACGTCGGCAAACTCGATCAGCTGGTAGACCCGCGAGCGTTTGACGCGGCAGGTCTCCAGGGCCCAGGCTTCGAGGCTGGTGTGCGTCTCGCGGTACAGGTGGCGGTCGCGCACCTCGCGCAAGGCTTTCCCGGCGCGCAGGCTGGCCACCTCGCCCACAATGATGATCTCGACCAGCTCTTCGCAGCGGCCGCGCTCTTCAAGCGTCAGCGGTTCGAACACCTCGATATTAGCTAAAAGTGTCATTCAGCACCCAATCTGGATGTAGTTGATTGATGAAGGCCACATATTGAGAGCTCAATGTCAGATGGTTGAACGAACGAATTGATTACGCTCAAGACATGATCGCTAAAAGCTCGCTCCCGTCTCGCCAGGACACCGAGGTCTTCAGGCGACGGGTCTACGTGGCGACTGTAGCGCTGGCCGGTCTGGTCAATTTGGCGATCACGGTTGTCGATGTCTTGCAAAAACAACCATTGCAATGGCCTTCTGCGATGGGGATGCTGCTGTGCGCTGTTCTGGTGCCTCTGTTGCTCCAACGCCACTTTCCTCTTCAGCACATTGCCAATGGTGCGCTGCTTGCCGCGACACTGGTGGTCTTCGCCGAATTGTTCACCGCACTTCGAGAAGGTGCGGTCGAGCCCCGTTTGTACTTTGTCGGTATTTTCCTGTTCTTGACAGCGTTCAGCGTCCTGTCCATCTGGTACGCGGTGCTGTATTCGGTGATCTTGTATCTGGTCTTTGTAATCCTCACCCTGCTGAACCCTGGCGACACGACGCTGCTGGCGCAGCAGGCCTTGACGGTGTTTCTGATCGCTCATCTCTCGGTTTTTGGAGAGCGAGTGAGTGCCGAACGGGCAGAAGCCAGGACCTTTCAGTTGCTCGCCTCGACCGACGCGCTGACAACTCTGGCAAACCGCCGAGCCATGTATCCACTGCTGGAATCGGTGTTCTCTGGAGCCGAGGGGGAACGTCAAGCTACGGTGCTGCTGTTGGACATCGATCACTTCAAGCGGGTCAATGATCGGCACGGCCACTCGGTTGGGGATGAGGTGTTGCAGCAGTTTGCTTTGGTCTTGCAGCAGGCCGTGGGGGACGAGGACGTGGTGTCGCGGTGGGGCGGGGAGGAGTTCTTGATTCTGCTGCCCGGCACTTCGAGGCGAGATGCGATTGACCGGGCCGAGGACCTGGTGCGACAGGTAAGGCAGGCGGACATGCCGGTTGGTCTTCAGATCACGGCGAGTTGTGGAGTGGCTCACGCGCAAGAGGCGGGGTCGATCGAAGAGTGGCTGTTGTGTGTTGACAAGCGCCTGTATGTTGCTAAGGGGTGCGGGCGCGATCAGGTCGCCTCGCTTGACCAGTGTGGGAAGGAGTTCGGAGAGGAAGCCTCTTAGGCCCGACGGAGGACGAATGTGCTGCTGGAGTCGGTCGGTGTATGGCACAGTTGGGCCTCGTCTAGAACAGGGAAGGTTGGGAAGGCAGGGGGAGCGGTGGTGTGACGGATACCGGATCGGACGGCAGATCGGCCTTCGGAGACGGTGCTGGCGGGGGACAGTACAGCTTGGCTTGACCCGGGTAGGCGAGCGCCTCGAAGCCGTCCCCGACCACGTGAGTGGCCACCCGCCCGGCGTGGGTCGGGTGGTGATCCGGCCAGCGCAGGTGGCTCATCACGATGCCGGCGCCCTCTAGGGCCATCACCTGTTCGGTGACGGCGGGCAGGCTGGCGGCGGTCTCGGGCTTCGGAGCGATAGGAGCGGCCGGACGCGGGGGGTAGTACAGCTCGCGGGCCGGAGCTCGGCAGGCGGCCAGTCGGTCTCTGGCCTCTTGAAAGGTCAGGCGGGTGATGGTGCACCCGGCGCGCTCATGGGCATGGGTGAACGTGGTCTCCACGTCCGAGTCGTGGGCGGCCGTACTGCCGCACAGGAACCCGCTGGGACTCATGGCGATCAACCAGTCGAAGGGCATCACTGCACACCGTCTTGCCAGAAGCAGCAGTTCATCGAATCCTGAGATTGAATGCCGGTCAGTGGGCTGTAAGAGCACCTGACTAGACTCGGTTCAACACAAGTCATGCTGCTCAGACTCCTTGGTTTTGCCCATCGGCGCGGCGGCTGATCGTGCGGCCTTGAGGAGGCACCATGAGGTTTTCTAAGATGCGAATCGACTCGGAGAAGTTCGAGACACTGTACGTTGATCAGCTGCGCTCCCTGTGCTCGTCGAAGATGGTGCTGCGCCGGGCACTTCCCAGGTTGGCCGAGACAGTCGCGGCTGCAGAGTTCACCACGATCCTTCTGGGGTTGAGCAAGGAGACGGGTCAGCATCTCGATCGCCTGATCACGTTGCTCGCGGAGATCGGGGAGTTCCCGGACGATCAACCCTGCACGGTTACCCTCGGGCTGACTGATCGCTGGGATCAGACGCTTCAAGAGGGCGGTCTTGAACATGACATCAGGGATGCGGCCCTGATCGGGTCGATCAAGTGCATCGGGTATTACAACTTGGCGCAGTGTGACAACCTGGTGTCCTATGCCCGGATCCTCAATCGTTCCAGGCACATCCATGACTTGCGAATGATCGAGCTGGAGCAGAGAAAGATCATGTCGGCGTTGACGATGCTGGTCGAACAGCCCGCCCTGATCCCTGCCTGAGGGTACGAACATCCTCACGCCTGTACTCCGGTCCCGTCGCGGTTGTCGTCTTGGTCATGCGGCGTGAACATCGTGTTCTGCGGCTCCTCGATCTCGACTTCGAGTTGGATGGTCAGCACGTCGCGGTCCACCGGGTTCAGGAACTCCTCGAAGCCGTCGTGGGCGTTAAAGGCCAGCTTGCCGACCGCCACGAACACGTACTCCTTTGTCTTGGTGCCCTCGCTCGTCAAACGCCAGCTGCGCTGCCGGCCCTTCTCGTCGATGATCCGCAAAGAGAACTTGGCGACCTCGCGTGACTTTTGGTTCTTGGTGATGCGGTGGGCCCGCTTCAGGAACTTGGTGTCGGTGCCGCTGGGCAGCTCGAGGTGGAGCGTGGTCCAGGGGTAGCCGTCTTTGTCGAATTCGTGCTTCAGGGCGTTGAGATCGACATCCAGGGTCTTCTTCATGACGGCTCCAGTGGGGCGGCGCAGTGGCCGCCCCGAACGTGATCAGGCTTCGGTCTCGGTATCGTCTTCGCTGTCTTCCTCGTCCAGGTCCTCGTCGCTCTCGTCGTCATCGTCCGATGCACTGGGTTTGGCGGCCTCGGCGGCCGGGAGGGGCGGCAGGGGATCGGGGAAGCGGGCGATGGCCGGGACGTAGCCACGCTCGAACAGCTCGTCGGCGTGGGCCAGGATCGCCTCGCGGATCAGCTTCGAGGTGCCCAGCTTCGCCATGGCCGCGTGGTCGAGTCCAGCATCCTTCGCCAGTTCGATCAGGCGGTCGCGGGTGTACGCCTTCAGGTGGGCGTCGGTCAGCAGCAGCACTGGTCGGGCGCCGATGTCTTCGCCAAGGCGGGTGACGAACTCAGCGGTCGGCGTCTCGGGCTGGTACTTGTTCCAGTTCGCCATAGTGCAAGCGATTAGGATGCCCTGCAGGTCGAGCAGGTCAGACAGTTCCAGCTCCATCAGGGCGCTGTAGAAGGCGAACTCCTTGGCGTCCCGGTCACGCCAGCTGCCGCTGAACCGGTTGGAAACCACCGGGCAGCGAGCGTACTTGTCGCCGATCGCCTTCACGCCGAGCAGGCCGCCAAGCTTGCCGTCCAGTTCCAGCAGGCGCACCCGGACCTCGGGCACTTCCAGCGCCTCGACGTCCTCCCAGGCCACCCGCATCTTGCTGGCTTCGCCTCCGAGCATGCTCAGCACCGTCAGCGCCACGGTGCGGCGGTTCTCACCCAGAAGCGACGTGCGGATGCTGACGGCGCGGGCCGCGTGCCCGTCGATCCAGCCAGCCTTGCGCTTCGCGCTCTCGGCCCGCTCCTTGCTGGTGATGTCCGCTCGCCTAGCGACGCCGGAGTGTTCCTTCAGCTCGCCCGTGACGGTGCTGTACTGGAGCACGATGCCCGCCAGCTCCTTGTGGCTCGTGTTGGTGTCGAACTCGTAGTAGCTGAGGCTGAGGTAGCCCGTCGAGGTCTTCACTTCCACGAAGTGGTGCTTGCCCTTTGTGCGCAGCTTCTCGGCGCGCGCTTCGATCCACTCGATCTGGAGAGCCAGGGCGGCCTGCGGGTCGGCGAACCGCTCAGGTGTGTCTCCGAACAGATCCTGCACGATCTCCAGTCCGGAGGCCGCGACGTCGAACTTTGCGTGGTCGACCAGGAAGCTGCCTTCCTTGATCAGGTTCCGCATGCCCTCCGGCTTGGCCCCGCGCAGAGCAGCCTCAACGACGTGCTTACGCATCGGGCCGGTGGTCATGGCGATCACCTGGGCCTGTCCCAGCGCGATCTTGCCCTCGTTGAACAGCTTGCGCCCGTCCTCGCCCAGGGCCTCCGAGAGCACCAAACGCTGCTGCACTGTCTTGATGCCGTATCCGAACTTCAGCGCGATGTCCTCGGACGTCGCACCCAGGGCGACCATGCCCGCGAACGCGTCGGCCTCCTCGATGGGCGACATGCTGCGGCGTTCGACGTTATCCGCCGTGGCCAGCTGCAGGGCTTCCAGGTCGGTGAGGGCGGCCAGCCGGATCGGCACGTCGAACAGCGGCGGGATGCGCCCGGCGTCAGAGAGCAGCATCAGGGCCTTCAGGCGGCGGCCACCGGCGATCACCTCGTAGGTGTTCGGCTGGTCGCCCAGGCGCACCACCAAGTTCTGCATCAGGCCCTTGTGTAGGATGCTCTCGGCCAGCTCGGCGATGCTGTCCGGCTCGAAGTGCTTGCGGGGGTTGAGCGGGCTGGCCCACAGGCTGACCAGTTGGGCGGAAGTGACCTTGCTGCCTTCGAGGATCGGAGCGGCCTGCACCGACACCTGACTGCCGACGGCGGGCTGTTCAGCCGAAACCGCCGTGTCAACCGGTACAGCCTGCGCCGAGACGCCCGTGTCGTTCGGTGTTTCCGGCTGAGCCTTCTTTGGGCGGCCGGGCTTGCGCTTGGCGGGGGCTTCGACGGCGGTCTTCGTGGTTGCGGTCATTTTGATTCCTCCTGGAGCGCGATCTGCGCACGAATGGTTTTGACGATGGCTGTGCCGGTCGGCAGGGCTTCCTTCGCCAGTCCATACGGCTGACCGAGGGGGGCATCCCTGACGAGAGCTGCCATCTTGTGAGAGTTCAGTTGCTTGGCAGCAGTACTCAACTGGGTTTTGAGGTCGAGCAGTCCAGCACTCTGGCGAGCGGACTTCAGACGCAGGTCGTCATGTGCCGAGACCAACCCGGAAAGGCAGGCCTGCGCGACCATCAGCTGTGTCCCCATGTGCGCTTCTGTAAGCGCCAGAGCATGAAGCAGGAACACGGTCGGATCTTCATCGGCATATGCCCGCGCGTAAGCCACCGGGTCGGCTACCGTCACGGCGTCGATACCCTGCCGTTCCAGCACGATCTGGGCACGCTGCCGCACGCTGGGAACGGTCATCAGTTCTTCGCCGGCAGGTCGCCGTATCGGGTGGGGAAGACGCGCTTTTCAACCGTATCGAGCAGCAGCCGCTCCGTATCAGGCTCGCGGAGCAGCGCGGGGTCGGTGATGCCGAGGCGCAGGACCACGTAGTGGTCCATCTCCTCGTCGGCGCTCTCTTCGTTGCTGGTCGGGTTCATGCCGGCGTGCAGGGCCGCTAGGGCCGCGTCACGGAGGGCCGGCTGGCAGCAATCGGCGCGGCGACGGCGGAACACGCCGGTCGGCAGGGTCAGGAAGATGACACCCTCGGACCCACAGCGGGGGCAATCGGCGTTGATGATGCGCCGCTTGACTTCGCTCTGCTGCCGCTGGCGTTCGGCGCTTTGGTTGAGCGCGGCGCGGGTGCGAGGGCTGCTGATCAGCAGCTGGGCGAGGGACTCGGCTTCTTCCCGGACTTGAGCTTCGGTCTCGTTCATTCGGGCCTCTCGGCAGCAGCCAGTCGAGCATCGAGGCGGGCGCTGCGGGATTGGGGTTTGGCGGTAGGCGTGGTGCCGGTACTGGGGACCCGGCGGGCGCGGCGCAGGCTGGCGGTCTCGGCGTCCAGCAGGCTGATCAGGGTGCTCTTCCACTTGCCCCGCTCCGAAGTCGCCAGAGCGTCGTCTTTGCTGGCCTGGAAGGTCTCGGCTTCCAGAGCAAACCAGTCGCGCCGCGAGGGGTCTTCTTCGAGTAGGCGGGCAAGCCACTCGGCGCCGAAGCAGCCGGTGAGGAACTTCCGGCAGGGGCCGTCCGGGAAGTTATCCACAGGCCGCGCGGCGCCGGGTCCATCCTTGGGGCTCGTGGCGTTGGGCGCTCTGCCGTTCGCCTTGGATGGTTCAGGTTCCTGAACAGGCGGGGTGGGGGTGTTGACCCTGGCCGCGTCAGCGGCCCCGGTGCTGATGTTTTGATCCTGATCCTCGGCCGAGACCGGCACTTGAGCCGGAGGTGTCGCCTCGCTTTGGGCACCGTCGGTCTCTGACGGTTCTTCTGATGGTTCACTGACGGTTACTGATGGTTCGGGTGAAGTGTGCTGCACCTTTTGTGCACCAGATTTCACCTTTTGCGCAGAGAATTTCACCTTTTCTGCACTAGATTTCACCTTTTCGTCGCTGGATTTCACCTTTTCCAGCTGCGCTATCAGCTCGATCAGGAGGCGAGCACAGGTATCGGGGGGGAGAACGAAGTACAGATTCTTGTGGCCCCGACCTGCCGCCTTCTCGGTCACCAGTTCGCCACTCGCTTCCAGGTCTCGCAGGATCAGCTGCGCGTTGCGCTCACTGATAGCGCACTTGGTGGCCAGCCCGATCACCGAGGGGTAGCAGCCGCCCTCGTCGTTGGCATGATCTGCCAGAGCCAGCAGCATCAACCGCTTGGTGCCGGTAGCCGTGCTGGAGTTCCACACCTCGGTCATGACTTTGATGCTCACTTCGCCGCCCAGCCTGGATGTCCGTTCCCGATCACCGCGATGCAGGAGTGCTCCGGGTGCATGATCGGTGCGGGCAGGCCACCGTGACCCTGAGGGACGGGAATCCATTCGAACTTCCCGCCGAGCACCGGGCGAAGCACGCCGTCCTGCCGCTCCCAGCCGAGCAGGCACTCGACCGTGTCCGGGTACTCGCCGGGTGTGCCGTTGACACAAGTACCGCAGACCTGGGCAGGAAGAGTGGTGGTCGCCCTTCCCCCCAGCTCACTGATCAGCTGCCAGCGCGGACCACCCGTGACCTCGTAGGAGGTGAAATCCCCGTGCTTCGCGCAGGTGCTCACCTCCACGTCGCTCGGCTTCTCGTCAGGCCTGCTCAGGAGCAGCTGGCGCCGACCGTCGACGATCCGCGCCGTCAGCTGCAGGCCGCGTGTCACGGTGCCCTCAGCTTTTGTCCGAGTGGCCGCCTGTGTGAACAGGTCGGCGATGGTGTCTCTGAGCGCCGGCATCAGAAGGGCAGGTCAGCGTTGCTGAACTCGGCGCCGGTCTGCTGCGCGGCATCGTTGTCGAGGTTGCTCAAAGCGGCGACCAGGCTGGCAGCCTGGGCCTCGGTCAGTTCGTTGGTGGGCGTGACTTCCGGGACTTCCGAGGGCAGGAACCAGTGGTAGAAGCGGGCACGCGGGGCACTGTCGTTCACAATGCCGGTGCGCTTGACGTGGGCCATCAGCGTGCCGCGCTGGGCACTGGTGAGCAGCGCCTCGGCCTGTACCGGCTCGCCTTGAGCAGGCAGTTCGTCTTCCTGCGCGGTGTGTGCGGCCACATCCTTGGCTTCCTGAGCGGCCTTCAGGTCCACACCGATGCGCTTCAACGCCTCGTAGGCGGCATTGCACGCAGCCACGCTGGTTTCCCAGGCGTGGTTCTTTAGCTCGACGATGGCCCGCTGCTTTCCACCAGGGTAGACACTCAGCTTCCCGCAGGTCGCTTTGAGCTTCTCACGCCAGGGGTTGAGCCGCGCCGGGTCAGTGTCGGGGTTGCTGTGCAGAGGCGCACCGCTGTTCTGGGCCACCTCGCGCGTCACGTCCACCGTGCGGGCCTGCTGCTGGGCCGGGGCAGTCTCCGTAGCCGGATTGTCGGCCTGCTGCATCTCGACGTCGCTGTACACACCGGACAGCTCGGCCGGGAACGCTTTGCGCAGCGCCAGCGCCTCGCTGCACTTGCCGAGCATGGTGTGCGGCATCTTCGCCCACATGTCGCTGACGATCTGCTTGCCGGTCGCCGAGCCGTTCTGATACTCGGCCTTCGTCTGCACGTACTCAGCCCAGCGGGCGGTGGCCGGGAACTCGACCATTTGGCCGTGCACCAGCTTGCGCACGATCACTCGGGCGAACTCCAGGTAACCATCCTTCAGCGGGCCGAACTCCGGGTCGGTGGTGCCCATGTGCACGCCGGAGCGAGCGGCGATCAGGCGGTAGCCGTCGATGCCCGTCTGGATGACCATCTTCGAGGTCTCGACCCACTGATTGCCCTGCTTCGTCTTGCCCTTGCGCACCACGGCGTACACCTGACGCTGGAAGGGATTCAGCCCAGTGCTCCGGCATACCTCCAGGAAGAGGGCCAGTTCGAGGTCGGAGGTGCCGACAGCAACAGTGTTCTTGATGAGGTCGATCTGCTCGGGGTTGAACCCGGCCGGCTGGACCAGCGGGATGTTTTGAGGGCGTTCGGCGAGCTGGGTCACGACCGCACCCCCTCGCGCCATTCGTGCAGGACGGTGGCCGGGCCGAAAAAGCGCGGCAGCTTGACCACGCGGAGTTCCACGGCGCGCCTGGGGTGATCTTCGCGGGCGATGTTCGGGCTGGTGTTCATGGCGTCGTCGATCAGGGCCTGAAGCGGGTCGAATCGGGGCACGGCAGCCTCCTGGGGGCTGGAGCGGAGCACGGCGGTCATGAGCAGCAGGCCGAGGGTCAGAAGTTCGAGGTTGAAGAAAGGCATCAGTGAACCACCAGGGCGTAGGCACTGGCCTGCCCGCCGGACGCCTGCCGCTGCATGGACGTGGCACTTACACGCTTCACCCGGCCCTGCTCGACGAGGTGGCAAAGGACGACGCCCGCGCTCGGGTAGCCGAGGGCGATCCTGACTTGGCGAGGCGTGAGCGGGCTGACCGAAGCCAGCAGCGTACAGGTGCGGTCGCAGATGGTGCGCTCGGGGGTGAGGACCGGCATCACTCGCCCCTCTGGGCGGCCTGGTGAACCCGCCAATACTCGATGGCATCGTCAGCCGCAGGTGTGGCGAGCCGGGCCATCAACCATGCGCGCATGGGGTGACGACACGCCCGTAGACGAAGAATCAGGGTGTGCAGCATCAGCGCTGCTCCAGGCAGGGCCGGCAGCTGCTACTCGGCCGCTCGGCGGGCCGGACGCCGCAGACATCGCAAGGCCTCGGGGCGGGCGGCAGCGTAGCCGGGGTGTACATGGGGGTGTACCTCTCGGCGCGGCTCACGCTGCTGCCTTGCTGGCCTTTCTGGCAGTCCGGATCAGCTTCTGAGTGCGGCGCTCGAACTCGTCGAGCTGCACCTGCGTGAAGTTGCCCGTCCACCACCCAGCCAGCATCAGCGTGCCGTGCTTCAATTGCCCGTCACCGAACGGCACTTCTGCCTGCACGGCCTCCCAGACCTGCCGACCGACCGCGGCGGTGATGTGGGCTTTAGTCCGCAGCATGCGCGGCCTCCTGAATGATCCGCTCGGCACGGGCTTCGAGCTCAGCCCGCTCTGCAGCCGGGAGCGCGTCCATCCGCGCACAGGCGCGGTCGTACCACGCGAGGAGCGCCTGGTCGCGCGTCTGCGGCGCTGGGCCGGTATCCACGAACGCCACCCGAAGGCGCTTGGACCGTGTAGGCTGTCTGTTTTCCGCCGGACGTGTCATACTCATGGCATCTCCTTAAAGCTCTGAATGCCCCCGGCTCGTACCCCGGGGGTTCTGTCTGTTTCCGGTTAAGCCGGCACCTGTTCTTCGGACACGATCTCGGACGGTGAAGCCGATTTTTTGGCATCTCTTGGAACGATTAAGACCTGATGTCCGAGTGCTTCCAGCACCTTTTCAGCAGTGTTCCAGTTGATGCCCTTGCCACGTTCCGCCCTGAAAATCGTGTTTTCGTGCGTGCCCGAACGCCGAGTAAGCTCACGCACAGTCACGCCCTCAGCCTCGCGGAGCGCGGTGATGGTCTCGTTGATAGGAATGCCGATATTTTGGCATTTTGATTCTAGCTAGTCAACAATTTATTGTTGGCAACTATGAGCCCTGCCAACAATTTTTTGTCAGTCTGGGGCATGCATGACACTCGCCCCTTTCCCCCAGTCGTTCGCCATGCCTCCTAGCGTGCCGTACGAGCCGCCAGCAGCCGATGGACGCTTAAAAGTTGGGCTGGCGCTCAGGCAGGCCAGGAAGGCCGCTGAGTTGACGTTGGCTGAAGCCGCCGAACTGTCTGGTGTCAGCCGCAGCACGATCGGCTCCATTGAGCGTGGGGAACATGATCTGGCGAGTGTCACCGGGAAAAACATGATGAACCTTCACTTGGCTTTTGGGCTGAAGCGAGAGGCATTTGAAGACATCTTGCGCCCTGTTTACAGCGACAGAGTCGCTACTTCAATTGTCCAGCCAGCATCAGGCCATTCCTACTTAGCCGGTGCGCGCGGCTGGAAGGTGCCCAAACGGGAGCCCACACCTATCCCGGATGCTCTTCTCGAAGCTGCCGCCCAGTACGGGGACAATGTTGAGTTCGCAGGCATCCGCGAGTACCGCTGGCAGCGCTGGATGGCCGACTCACCCCACAAAAAACGGCCTTCCACACCAGAAGAGTGGCTCGGGTTCTACATGAGCGTGAAGGACCGCTTCAATCCAAAGGAGCCTGAAGAGTGAGAGACGCGCTCATCGACGACCTTTTCAACTTCCACCATGAGCGACACGAAGAAGTTGGCCATATCTCGGACATGCCCGCCTTGGCCCGCGCATTTGGTACCACCTACCAGATCGCCGAAAACAGCTTCATGACACCGAACGGCATTATCAATGTTTCGGCATCAGGCGGTCTCCGGCAACGTCGCGCCCTCGCGGCCCATGAGATCAGTCACGCCCTGACGTATGAGCAGGACGAAGAAGGCGACAGCTACGAGAAAGCGCTGCGCTACCACCATGCCAGCGTGCCAGATATAGAAGCCCACCTGGAAGCGCTGGCCGACCATGGTGGCGACCGGCTCCTGATGCCCGACTTCATGGTGAGGCGCGTCCTGCAGGAGTGGGGTTACTCCGGGCAGGCCGTCTGGGAATTGAGGATGGTCGCGAACGTCACCCTGAGGGAGGCCCTCCGCCGGATCGTGTACTTCGATCCCCTGGTCCGGATTGGGGGATTCGTCGTCGGGTCGGACAGTGAAGTGTATGAAGCCGCCTCACAAGGCCTGCGAATTCCAGTGTGGCTCGGCGATGAGGTGGCGTATCCATTGGAGTTGATCGACGAGGGCTTATCTGTATTTGAAATTTCTGGACAGCCAGGTTCGTACATCTGCTTGAAAAAATTAGATGACTTCGAAGCTGCCTGATGTCGTACCGTACCCGCTCGGCTAGCGGGGACCTTGGGGAAGGTATTGGGGGAATACGTGGCGAAACGACCCAGCAACGACTTTCAGAATGATCCTTTTGAGAAGCAACGAAAAGCCCCCCGAGATCCGAGCCTTCGCACAATCCCCGGGGCCGTGGATAAGGGAAAGCAGAACCAGACCCTACTGCTCATTGCTGCTGGCGTATTTACTGTCGGTGTGTTCTCAGCGCAGCTGGCTGCAAGATCCGCTCACCGAAGCGCCACTTTGGCTCAGATGTCGACCGATCCTAAAACCGACATCGCCGTCAGCCCATCGGTAGCCATGCCAACGGTCGACACCGCCACCCTCAGTTACACAGTAGCTGAAGACAAGAGCGATGGAGACGCTTTTCGCCAGCGGATCATTGTCGCACCTGGGGTATCACACGCTTCTCTGGAAGCACTTCTGCGCTCACTTCTCCCTTCAGCAATGCGCGGGGTCGTATGGGCCTATTTCGATCAGGCGCATATAGCCGAAGGCGGGTCCTGGCTGGGCATGATTATCAACACTGACGGCACACCTGAACTCACGATAGAGGACTCGAGGATCGCCGCCCTGACTGCCCCGAAAGTCGAGAAATTTGGAATGAGCGAAGATGCTCGGCACGCTCTTTTCGATCAGATGGTAGCTGGTGAGGACCGGGCACAGAAGATAGCAGACACGAAGTATTCGACCGATATGGATGTGGTATCGCCAGAACAGGCTCAAGCCAACGTTGTGCTGAACTCCCGTCTCAACCACGAACTTACAGATCAGGAGCATGCCGCATTTGCAAAAAAGGCAGGCATTTCAGGAGAACAACTGACCTTAATAGCGGTGGAGGCGCAGCAGAAGAATTGGGCAATCGCGCCGCCAACGCCATGATGACGTTGACTATCGGGTGGCGGCTAGTAATGGGGGTGGTAACGTAGTGAGCAAACTCCAGCGTGGCGAACGCTTGCCGCTTAGCAAGCTGACACCAGTAAAGATACTGAGCCTCCGAACACACCTGCCGATGACCGTGACTCCAGACCTGGCCCTCTTCGGTGTGGACGAAGCGAGGCGGCTCACCGACGACCGTTACTTCATCTTCTACAACCAGCTCCGCAGCCCAGAAGGCGCCCTGATACTAAACGAGCAGACGCAGGCCTTCAGCATCGACCTCAACCGCATCCCGCTTGGCCTTCACCGCCTAATCCTGGCTGCCACGAGCGACGATCAGGCCTTCAGCGTTCTAGGTCGGGGTCACGTCTCCCTCGAGGTCAATGGGCGAGAGTTGGTGCGCTTCGAGGTCGATGGCAGCATGTTCGCAGCCGAGCGCGCCGTGATGTTGTTGGAACTGTACCGACATCAGGGAGAGTGGCGATTAGCTGGCGTGGGTCAGGGCTTCTCTGGCGGGCTCCAATCGTTATTGGAGTCGCTCGGTGGGGAGGTGTTGCAGGAGGAGGCCCCACCACCCTCAGCCCCAGCAACGGCTCCACCACCCGCATCACGTCCCACCCCCAGTACTTCTGAAGCTTGGCCTCGACTGAGGTCTCTTCCCCCACACTCGACATCCAGCAACGCCTGTCGCCGATGTGGCACGCCGAGCGGACTGCTGCACCGAATGGACGCCCAAGGCCTTTGCCGCTCTTGCGCGCGCGCCACCCAGAAAGGCCTAGAGCACTTCCGGGTACGCTTCCAGGCCGCGTGTGCCGACGGGATCATGGAACGCCACGAATGGGATGATCTGCAGCACACCGTTGAGGTTGAACGGATCGATGCCCAGCAGGCCCTGACTTTTGTGCGACCTGAAGCGGTACGCATCCTGGAACGGACGGTCGCCAGCGCACGGGCAAGCGGAACGCTGGAGCCAGACGAGGAGGAAAGCTTCCACCGCCTGCGCCGGCTGCTCGAAGTCCCTGACTCGATGGTCCTGGGGCCACTCGCCGACCTCGCCGAACTCAAGACTGCGACCGCCATCCGAAGCGGTCAGCTTCCGACGGTCAGAAGCGTGCTGATTCTGGAAAGTGGTGAGATCGCGCACCTGGAAGCCCCTGCAACATACCGCCACGTCACGGCCAGCAGGACACGGGACATCCACGGGCGGCTGACGGTGACAAGCAAGCAGCTACGCTTCACGACGCCGTCGGAAGGTGGCTGGGATGTGCAGTACGGTAAGGTCCTGCGGATTGAGGAGGTGCCCGGCGGCGTCAGTCTAGAACTCGGTGTCAAAAAGGGCGGCGGCCTGTACCGCGTCGAGCGCCCACTCTTGCTGGGCGCCACGCTCGATGCTCTGGTGAGGCTGCACAAACGGCTGATGCTGATGCCGCAGACCGAGCGGGCCAGCCGCCACATTCCGCAAGACGTCAAAAATCAGGTGTGGCATCAGGACCAGGGCAGTTGCCGAGAGTGCGGAGACAACAACTACCTGGAATTCGACCACGTCATTCCGTTCAGTAAAGGCGGAGCCAGCACGGTCGGCAATCTGCAACTGCTGTGTCGAAAGTGCAACCTCAAGAAAGGTGACCGCTTGTGAAGCTGTACGCGCTCTGACAGCGGAAACAGAAACAGGGAGGGGGAAAACATGAAGGCTGGACTGCTCATCACCACTTTTATCATCGCTGGCAATTCAGCCAGTGCCATCTTCACGCCTCAACAACTCCTGCAGCTGACCCAGAATCCAACCTCGATCAAGCCGACCCAGAGTGGCAATGCCAACGTGAACAGCGGCGTTTCCGCCAAGTACTGGCAATGGGGCGATCCTCTGAAGCAAGGCGTGGAACTCAACCGCCTGAATGGCAAGCCGGCACTCTGGCAGCTTGTCCTCAGCAGTCAGGTTTATGCCGTCGCCAGACTCGCTCCGCAACGGCAGCTTCTGGCAACCATCACCGACCCGATAGCCGCTACCCCGATCGATCTGTACCTGATCGAAGGCGGGGTATTCACAGGCGATTACTTGGTTGAGCAACGCTTCGATGACGGCAGTCGCAACCTGAACATCATCACGAAAGCTTACGCGATCACAGCGGTCCGGGGCAGCGAGTTACAACAGGGTGAAGAGGCACTGATCTACAGCTACCCGCTCGGAACGTTCTTGCTGTACAAGAGCGCTTTCTGCTCTGTACCTGGCGCGGTCTGTAAGTGAGCGGGTTCGAGCAGTGACGCCCCTCGACAGCATGATAAGGGTCGTGACATGGTGAACCATGTGCAACGCTTCCGACTCGGCGTCACGCTCTCAGTACTGGGTCTGATCCTCGCGCTCATAGAGGGCATTTTGTGGACCATGGAAGGCGGTTGGCCTGATGGAATCCAGACTCTTCTGAGCGTCGCTGTGCTGGTCTACGGCCTACAGCTCCTCAAACATAAACGGAGCGTGTGATGGGGGACGTGACGTGGTGAAAGACACCGCTCAACCACCCAGCAGACGCCGACTGGGTATCGCCCTCACCATCCTGGGCCTCATCAGCAGCGTCATCTTTTCCGTACTGTGCGTGATCCACGGTGGGCTCCTCCTCAAGATATTGGCCGTCGTAAGCACACTCGTCCTTGCATTAGGACTCACGCTGGTACGCCCGATACGACTTCTTGAAGGGGAGTCATGATGCTGCACCGCGTCCGCTCGGTCAGCGGAAGAGAGGAGAATTGGAGGAATGATGAAGAAAAGAATGATGATCACAGCTGCCCTCGGAGTTGTCCTCAGCACCGCCACAGCCTGCCCCGTGAAGGCCGGATACGTTGCCAACGGCCAGTTCAAAAACACGACCGGCCTGGTGCCGCTGTGCACCCCCGCCTTCAAGAAGATCGCGACCGAGGTCAAGGCAGGCGAGTACGAAGAGTCGTACAAGACCACCTTCGATCTGAAGGGTGCCCTGGCCATCCGGAAGCTCTCCGGGCTGCTCACCTCGAACGGCTGGAAGCAAACAGGTGCCAGCGACAAGGGCCAGAACAAGACCCTGATCTTCGACAAAGGCACCAAGCAGACCGTGATCGCCGTCAAGGAAGTGCCGTCGGAGAAAGACGACGATTACGTCCTTGTGATCCTGCTCGGCGACAAATAGTAGAAAGGCGCAACGCGGTAGAGATGCATGACCGCAAGTGCTCGGCGAGCGGGGAACGAAAGAGGAGGTGAGGACGTGGAAAGGCAGAAAAGATTCAACGAACTCACCAGAGGCAGCATCCTGATCCTAACTGGCCTCATCCTGATCGCCATCGCCTTTCACGCCCTGCTCTTGGACTTCGCATTCTGGGAAGTCGCCTTACTCGCACTTGCCATCTACGTTCTCGTGCTCGGCATTCGCGTGTACTGGTACGGGAGAAGGAGTAGACGGTGACGCGGTGAGCAGACCCCTCAAGCTCCTGCTCACCGGAGCACTCATGTTCGCCTTCGGAGCGGCCATGTTGATCTACGCTGTCGCCAATCGTGGTCAATTTGGGGCCGTCATGGAGGCATTCGAGTTCTTCATCGGGTTTTACCTGATTTTCTCCGCTCCGCTCACCCCCTACATGAAGTGGCGCCGAGAGAGTCGACAGTGACAGAACCTTCTGATGCGCAACACGTGTCATCAATCACTGTTTTCATTAACGGGCCCTGCTGTATGACAGTCCCAGATGAGCACGACCAGATCACAGGTCAAGGCCATACCCGATCCGCGCAGCCCCGTCGACCGGCGACAGCGAGACGGACTCGGCCTGCTGCCTCGGGCCAGAACACCACTGGAACGGGCCAGGCGAGATCGCCTGAACCGGTTGCTCGGCTGGCTGCTCCTGATCCTGGGCGTCATGTGCTGGGTCAGCAGCTTGTACTGTCTCTTTCAATTTCAGGAAGTGGCGTGTGCGTTCAGCGCCTTTTTCGCCGTGCTGATCGCCATTCGTGGCCTTCGATTTGTAACCTGGCAAGAGCGGCGAAAGGCCGACCGACGAAAACCCAAGCAAGTGGCGTGAGAGGGAAGCCGTGAAGCTGGTGGAACTGGTGAAGAAGCGTTCGGTCGCACGGTTCGCGGCCCAGGTCGCTATGTTCGTGTTCATCGTGGTGCTGGCAGGTGTCCTCCATCCCTATTTGATCCAATTCAAGGGCAGTCTGGTCTGGATCTTCTCCTTCCTGGTGGTCCTAGGTCTGTTGCTGTTGCCGGGCTGGCTCTTCGACCGCCTCCAGAAGCCGACCGGTGAACCGAAAAAGCCTACGGGCGTCAAGATCATGAGGTCGATCCCGTTCGTCGAGGGAAGCCGGCTCTTCGTCTTCAATACCCACATTGGGCCGATGGACGGCCCCAAGGGCTTCCGCACCGTAGCGGTGTACCAGCCTTCTCCTCCAACTGCTCGGCCCAGCCCGACCGGTCACGTGATCCGCTGGCTGTTGGTGCTCCCGGCCGCCGCGCTTGCTTATCTCCTGGTTCTGATCGCCTGCATCGGCGCGCTCGATGCCCAGGCCTTGAACACCTGGGGCGTCTCCCAGTTCACCTTGCTGTTTGCTGTGGCCATGGCGGCTGCGGTCTTCGCCGGGGCTACGACCGCACCAACCCGGCACGTCCAGGCGGCCTGCATTCTGGTGATGCTCCTCGCCGCAGCGTTCGTGTACTTCACGGCACGTATGGCCCCTTCCGGACTTCGGGACACCTCACTGCCACCCACCGTTCTGGGACAACTGGCCGCCGGATTCCTCACCACGCTCCTGGTGTGGTGGAACGAACGACGGCGTAAAGGGCATCAACAGCTCAGGAGCATGTCTGAATAGGCTGATCGGCTTCTTCCTGGTGGTCGGGGGGCCACCGATCGTAAGCGGCCTCATTCCAGGCATCGAGCGAGGAAACGGAAGCTTCGTCTTCGGTGCGATCCTGGCGCTGCTGGCGATGGTTCACGGCATCAGACTGGTCGGACGCGGAGAGCGACGATGGCCAGACCGACAAAAGACTCGATTCAAGCAGAGGGCGTGACGTGGTGACCTGGGAATTGTTGAATCACCGCGCCCGCTCGGCCAGCGGGGGAAGGGAGTATAGGGATCGTGTCGTGGTGAGGGGTCGCCTCTGCTGAAATTACTGCTCGAAATTGGCAAAGGCACCGTTGCTAGTGTCATCGTCTTGCTCATGTTTCGGTCCGCGAGCTGGCTGGTCGATCACATTGAGATCTGGATACCCGCAGAAAAAACGTTCAGCTACGCCTTTTTGAAATCTGCGCTCGATTCTCTGGGGGTCGGAAGTGCGATTATCATCATGGCTGTCTACACTGTCAAGGGAATCTACGAGCTGTTCCGGAAAGGAGACCCGCAGGAATGACCTACACCGAGCGCCTACATCTGGCAACCGATCCTGTGTTGAGGCGATTTCACAACCGCCTCTGGGTCTTCGGGTGGTTGGTATTTCCGGTCATGGTCATCCTAAGTTTGGCGGGCTTCACTTACGCTGCCGGTCCCAAGGCGCTGGCTCACTGGCCTGTGGTGAGCATGATTCTCGCAGCCATCGTACCTGTTCTGACGGGTATCGTCTGGTTCGCAGTCCTCATGGATCCGAGTGGGATTCTCGGTCAATATTTTTCGGTTATCAAGGCAGATTCCGACATGACTCCGACCGAACAACGCAACCACCAGTGGAAGGGATTGGGAAAGGCGTACTTCTTTCTGACCCCGATCCTTGTAATGAGCACTGTTTTCACCGATCTCTATCTGGGGAGTCTGCTTCAGACTGCAAACAAGGCCGGAATCGGCGTGGCTGTCCTGTTGGTCGGACTCAATGTTGCTTTCTTGCTCAATGTCGTTCTGCTGACCAAAACGATTCCGCGCGCGCTCGAGATGCTTCCTACCTTGGATCACCTCCAGCCACGACGGCACCCCAAGCACGAGTAGCTGGCCAAGTGAACCCGCCCTCTAACTCGGCGAATTCTGAAGGCACCCAGCTCCCAAGGTTTAGAGCGTGACAGCCCTTATCTACCTTTCCTGTGGGAGTGCGGTGATGGGGCACACGGGCGGCGAGGGCATCCCGAACTCTTACATCTGCTATGACAGGGTGCGCAAGACGCCCACCTGCGCCAGCAACGGCAAGCGCACGCGGGGGTGGTACACGGCCGAGCGGATCGCCACGCAGGCCCGTCAGGTGCTCGGCGCGTATCTCGCGCAGCCCCTCGATCCAGCACGGCTGCGCGGCCTCGACAGGACCGCTCCCGTCCTGGACGAATACGCTCAGGAGAAGGCGCGGATCAACCAGCAGCTCGAGGCCCTCGTAACGCTGCACCTTCATGGCGAGATCAACTACGACCATTACGTCGCTCACCGCGCTGGTCTGCTGGCCCGGCTGAATGCCCTGGCGCCCACGGTGGCCGAGCCGGCGGCAGAACCTCCGCGCGATCTGAGCCGATGGGTTCCGGCTGTCCTGAGCGGCGACAACGAGGAGCTGGCCCGGCTGCTCGACCTGCTGGGTGTGACGTTCGGCCTGATCGAAGGCGGGGGCCTGCAGGTGCTGAGGCTCGTGCCTGTGGGAGGCGAGAGTGCTCTCTGACGAGTTAGCGGAGTATTTGATACACCTTGGTTCCAATTTACGGGCCGTCACCCTGCAGATATGGATTGTCATTGAGGAGCTGCTGGAGCGACGTTTGGGTCGCTGGCGTGGTTAAGAAGGCTTTGCCGTCGAAGTTGTACTCCAGGGTATAAGCGCGTGTAGGAATGTTTGGTTTCGTGTCGCTGCAAGTTTCTGGCGTCTCACCAGTCGGTCCAGAGCCTGAACGCAACGTCACCCGCAATCCCGGCCGGGCACCCAACCGTACCGGCCCCCACTCAAGGAGACTTTGCGCACTTGCGGTTTTGAGGCAGGCCTCGCGACTGTCTTCCAAGCTGAACAGCGTAACGGCGTCAGGTTCGGCCGTGCCCGCCGCGAAGCGGGCGAAGTCCAGCGAGAAAAGGCTGGTGTACATGACGCCCATGCCGGCGTAATCACCTCGGCAGAGGAGTAGCTCACGTCCACTCGCAGCTGGAAACTTCTGGCAGTCGTAGGATCTCAGGCCCGGAAGGGGTTGTGTTGCCTTAACTGGAGTCACGGCAGGCTGAGGGCAGGGGTGCGCTGAAGTTCAGCGCACCCCTGCCGAGACACTTAACCACGTCTGGAACGCTTTTCTCTGGTTGTCTCTTCGGGGAGCAGCGGTAACGCTGGTGCGGGAATACTGGTGAAGGTTGGTGATCCGGGCGTGCAGACTCAGGAATTCTTGAGCGCGTTTCCACCGTTTAAATCCCTGCTGGGATCGCTCTTGCCGTCGTGTGCATCGATGTTCCTGCTCAATGCTGTTATTACAACGGGCTGTGGAGATGACCTCCTGATGGTCGATGTTGATCAGGCTCGGGATCTCCCGGATCGCGGCACCGTAGCTGCGGAGCTGGTCCGTATGAATGACCTCTGGAACAACGTATTCCCCCAGGAGTCGGGTCAGGAAGGTCTTCGCCGCCTCGGTATCCCGATGCCGTTGGAGGAGAATGTCGAGCACGAAGCCGTGCTCGTCCACAGCCCTCCATAACCAGTGTCGAACGCCATCAACGCTCGTACAGACCTTGTCCAGATGCCACCGGGAACCCCGACGAGGTTCCCGATGACGCAGGTTTTCAGCAAAAAAGGGGTCCGAATTCGATACACCATTCGCGCAACGTCTCATGACTCACCTGGATGCCGCGCTGGTAGAGCAATTCTTGAACGTCCCGGTAATTAAGGGGGAAACGGTGGTACAGCCAGAGAGCGTGCTGGATGATCGTCATTGAAAAACGGTGGCGGTGGGGTTTGTCGTCGATCACGGCAGGTCAGCCTACCGCGAACCGATTAAGGCAACACAACCGTTTACCGTGCTTCCCTGCTGGATCACCCTGGTGATCCAGGGCTGGATGGTGGTCTGCCGGACATTGCTGCACAGGCTCAGGAAGCACTGCCCACCACGCGCGATCATGCCCAGTACTGGTGGCTTGTCGGTCGCCGCCGTCCCACGCCCTCGCTTCCCTTTCCGCCGTCGACGCCGACCTACACGCCCCTTTTTTGCATCTCGGCATGCTGACCTTTGTGCCCAGCGACCAAGTACACTTCATCGATCTCAACCGTGCCAGACAGCTCAGGGGTGGTGGCTGCAGCCACCACCCCTGAGCTGTCTGGTCAGCCCCTGGGCATCATCTTCATTGATGTCCAACTCGTGTGCGATCTGGCGGTTGCTTAGATTCAGCCCCATCAGGTACAGCTCTGCAGCCCACACCCGCAGCGGTTGATGATGGCCCGCGAATACCGTGCCCGTGGGATCGTCGAACTTCTGTTGACACCCCAGACAGCGATACCGCTGTCTGGCTCGTTGATGCTCGTCCCGGCCTTGTTTGGTGATCTGATCCGCATAACAGTGAGGACACCGCACTCCCTCCGGCCCGCGGTGGGCCCGGATGAACTCGAAACACTTGGCGTCGTCCAGCAAGTGAAGCAAGTTCATGGTCACTCAATCCTCGTGCTCTCTACTCAGCTCCCTGAAACCTAAGAAGAGCCTAGCGGAAATGCAAGCGATCTCAGCTTTAAAGCTTGGCCGGTTCCTTCTCAGCCCAAGCTGTTGTCGCCAGTCCGTTGTTTCTGGGCAGAGCGCAAGAAATGGTCAGGACCAACAGGCCCGCCAGCACGTACATCGCGGCATCAATGTTGATGACCAGCACGCCAACCTGATCCCCCAACACACCCGACACTGCCATTCCCAGGAATTGCATTCCGCCGAACAGCGCAAAGGGTTGTGTTGCCTTAATCGGGTCAGGGTAGGCTGACGCGCCGTGACCGACGCCAAGCCCTATCGCCACCGTTTTCCCATGACCATCATTCAGCACGCCATCTGGCTTTATCACCGTTTTCCCCTGAGCTACCGAGACGTGCAGGAGTTGCTTCACCAGCGCGGCATTGAGGTGAGTCACGAGACGCTCCGCGAATGGTGCATGAAATTCGGACCCCTTTTCGCTGAAGACCTGCGCCACCGGGAACCTCGTCGGGGTTCCCGGTGGCCTCTCGACGAGGTGTGTACGACGGTGGACGGCGTTCGACACTGGTTGTGGAGGGCTGTAGACGAGCACGGTTTCGTGCTCGATACTCTGCTGCAGCGGCACCGGGACACCAAAGCGGCGAAGACCTTCTTAACCCGCCTGCTGGGTGAATATGATGTTCCAGAGGTCATTCATACTGATCAGCTCCGCAGCTACGGCGCCGCGATTCGAGAGATCCCAAGCCTGGTCCATGTCGACCATCAGCAGGTGATCTCCACGGCACGATGTAACAACATGATCGAACAATCTCATCGTCCCACACGGCGACAAGAGCGAAGTCAGCAAGGATTCAAGCGGCGGAGACGAGCGCAAGAATTCCTGAGTCTGCACGCCCGAGTGACTAACCTCCACCATCACGCCCGTACCACCGTTTCCGCTGCCACCCGAAGAAACAACCAGCAACGAGCGTTCCAGACATGGTCAAGTGTCGCGGCAGGGGTGGTCTGAACTTCAGACCACCCCTGCCGTCAGCCTACCGTGACGCTAGTTAAGGCAACACAACCCTCAGCGCAGTCCAAGCGAAAAAACCACTCAAAGGTGTCGCTCGCGCTGCGCGTCCAGCCACCCAAAGGTGTCGCCCCCGACAGCCCTTTTCAATCAAAGGTGTCGCTCCCCCGGAACCGTGTACGAAAATGGCCCTGAACCTGCACCGGGCGCAGGTTCAGGGCCGCTCCGCGCCTGTCCCCCACAGGCCCGGCACTCAAAGGTGTCGTCCGCAGGAGGAGGACAGGACGCGGCACAACCGCCATAAACGCGTCAGGCACATCACCCGTTCCACTCAAAGGTATCGTTCCTTCGGTGCGTTCCGGCGTGTGGCCGACTCTCCGGCGAGTCCCCGTCAACAGGCCGCGCCCCGCCTGCATGACAGACGGGGCGCGGCCTGTGAACGGGGGGGTTCAGCAGCGGATGTCCTGCCCGAAATACTTCTCGGACAGCTTGGTGTACGTGCCGTCTTTCATGATGGCCGCGAGCGCTTCGTTCACGGCCTTGCTGAGCGTGGTGTTGCCGAGCCGCACCGCCGAAGCGTCGCGCTCGGTCCACATCAGCTTGCTGCTCACGAAGTTCTTGGCCGGGTAGGTTTTGATGGCGTCGAGCGCCGCAAACTTGTCGGTCAGAATGGTGTCGGCGTCTCCCGAGATGGTGGCGGCCAGCGCCGCTTTGGCGTCCGGGTAGGTGACGAGCTGACCACGCCCGAGTTTCTGCATCTTGACCATGAAGTTGTTGTAGATGGCGCCGGATTCTGCGGCGACCTTGGTGGTCTTCTTCAGCGAGAGGCTGTTGACGATCCTCTCGGACTTCGGAGACAGGAACACGCCGCCCGTGCAGTAGTGCGGGTTGTCGAAGGTGACGACCTTGGCCCGCGCCTCGGTGATGGCGTGCGAAGCGATCACCATGTCGTAGCGTTCCGCGCCCAGGCCGTCGAAGATGGTATCGAACGGCTCGGTGGTCCAGAACGACTGCACGCCCAGCCTGTGGGCAATCTCATCTCCGAGATCGACCTCGAAGCCGTAGAGGACGCCTCCCTTGCGGCCGTTGAACGGCTCGAAATCAGCTGAAGTGGCGAGGCGCAGTGAACCGGCCTGCTTCACCTGGGCCAGCGTTCTGGCCTGCGCGGGCAAGGCGCTCAGCAGCGGCAGGCAAAGCAGAACGGCACTGACGGCAGGACGGAAACGGAAGGGGGCAATCTTGGTCATGCGGCTCCTTTAAACACTCGGGCAGAGAGGGCGGTGGGCGAAGGACTCGGAACGAGACAGGTGACCCTGTGGGGAATCACCAACCACTGTACAGGGATCAGCAACTGATTACTCATGCACATTGACCATGACCGGACGCAGCAACTGTCACCGCACACACTGGGAATTGCGCAGTGATTTTGACGGACCCGCTTGCAAAAGCATACGGGGCAAGCGATAACTGAAGCATGACAAATCCAAGCACGTCGAAGAAAATGCAAAGTTCACAGGGGAAGTCCGGAGCGCCCAGCAAACCTACGGTGCCCAACAATGCCGTGAGGATGTTCACCTTCGCGGCCGTTGCCGTGGGTATGGGCGCGCTCGCCTACGCGGGCACGGTGGGGTACGCCACCCACCTGACGGCCGCTCAGCAGAGCGCGGTCGATCCGGTGGTGCAGAACGAGATGCAGCAGAACAAGGACGAGGCGCAGTTCTACACGGCCACGCTCGACTTTGACAACAGCTCGTCACATTTCAAGATCAATCTCCGTGGCATCGACGCGGCCTGCGCGGCGCTCGCCTCTCAGGGCAAGATCAAGGTCACGATCCAGACGATCTTCGCCCACGGCGGCACCATGACCATCAACAGTGACCGCCTGAGGAACATGAAGATCGCGCCCCGCGCCAGTTACATGACGATTCCGCATCCGCAGCGGTGCCCGGCCAAGCTGTTCAGCAGCGACGCCGTGCCCGAGTGGAACCAGTAGCAGGCCACCTCCCGCTGCGAAGACCCCCCACGACCTGACGGCCCCCACGACCCGACGACCTGAGCCAGACCCCTCCCCCACAGAGGAGCCAGATGCCCACACCCTTGAAACTCGCCGTGCTGCTCGCCACCCTGCTGAGCGCGGGCGCTTCCGCCCTTCCCGCCCGTCCCCACCCGGTCTCGCAGGTGGGGAGCGCCACCGTGAGCCGCCCACTGCACCTCTACAGCGCGGGCACGCTCAACAGCTACCGCATCACCGAGGGCGGCGAAGGCTGGCGTGTCCGGATGGGCACGCATCACCTCGACGTTCAGCCGCCGCCCACCGCGCAACTGGAACGCCCCAGGGTCCGGGCCGCGCGCACCTGCCTCGAAATCAGCAGCGACCACGGCGTGAGCAACGTCTGTGTTGTCGCCCACAGCAGCGTGACGAGCGCCCCCCTGCGACTGCCCTGAGTCATACTCCGCGAGAAGACCGGGCGGCCAGGGAGCGGCCCGGTTTTTTTGACATCACGCCCGGTTGCTCCCCAGCGACACAACCGCGCGACGCGGAGGCGACCGCTTCCTATACTTCCTTCGAGACCGAATCGGTTTTCCCCCGCCCTACCCCACGAGGACGACATGACTGAAGTAAACCCCCCACGAACTGCTCTGCTGCCGACAGCCCTGTTGACCCTGGTGGCCGTGACCTGGGGCCTCACCTATCCGGTCACCAGCACCCTGCTGACACACCTCCCGGTGCAGATCCTGCTGGGCCTGCGGTTCGGTCTGGCCGCCGTGATCCTCTTGCCGTTCATGCTGCGGGCCAGGCTGTCCTGGCCGATGCTGGCCGGGGCGGCGCTGCTCGGCGTGGTCGAGTACCTGGAGTTCACCAGCCTCGCGGCGGGACTGGCCCAAACGCCTCCGGGCCGGGCCGCGTTCCTCGTCAGCATGAGCGTGGTGCTGATCAGCGTGGCCGACGCGGTGGGAGGCCGGGGCCGCCTGAACGCCCGCACGCTCGGGGCGGTGCTGCTGACGGTGATCGGCCTGGTGCTCGTCACCTTGAACGGTACGACTTTCAGGGCGCTGATCTACGGCGTGCAGTTCAGTCTGGGGGAATTCCTGTGCGTGGCCTGCGCGGTGTTCACGGCGGCTCAGGTGGTGCTGACCGGCACGCTCAGCAGGCGGAATTTCTCCGGGCGACGCATTCCTCTTCTGGCCCTGGTCGGGGTTCAGTTCATGGTGGTCGCCATACTCAGCCTCGGCTGGGGCACGGCCACGCACGGGTGGGACCGGGTGACGCTGACCGGCACGGCCTTCTGGCCGGTGGTGGGCGGCACCGTGTTCCTGGCCCTGCTTGCCACGGTCCTCGCGCTGGTCTCGCAGACGTGGGCGCAGCGCCGGGTCAGCGCGTCGCGGGTGGCGCTGATTTACAGCCTCGAACCGCTGGTGGCCGCCGCCGTCAGCGCCGGGCTGCTGGGCGAGCGGTTCGCCGCGCCGCAGCTCGCCGGAGCGGCGCTGATCCTGGTCGCCGTCCTGTTCAGCGAGTGGCCGTTCCCAGGCCGCGCCGTGCCGGGACCGCCCGCGAGGGGCAGCGCCTTGCCGGAAGAGCAGGACGACTGGCAGCCGCAGGCGTGGGAGCCCGAGCGGATCGTGTTGCCCTCGGAACTGCTGCGCGGCAACGACTGAAGCCGGTGCAGAGCGCGAATTTCCGGTCTGCTGGACCTGCGGCGCGTGCGAGAATGGGAACATGAATGCCCCCCACGAGCATCCAGACTTGCCCCTGGAACAACACCATCTGGACGGCACCGTGCAGAACATGATCGACCGCATCGCGCTGCTCGAAGACCGCGAGCGCAATGCCGGAGCCGACCTCGAAACCAGCCTGACGCTGGCCGACAATTCCTACGAGCAGGCCGCCGTGCTCTCCCCGCACGTCCACGAGCCGTATTTCGCCAGTCTGTCCTGCCGCATTGCCGGGCAGGACAAAGTGATGTACATCGGCAAGCACGCCCACGGCGACTTCGGTGGGCCGCACAGCGTGATCTCCTGGGAGAGTCAGGTCGGCGGCCTGTTCTACTCGGACGAGCGGAGCTGGACGCCCCCTGTCAGGACCGGTGGCCGCAGCAAGCCGCTGACCGGCACGGTCACCCGCAAGCGGCAGATTGGCGTCTCCCGCAAGTGCGTGACCGGCGTCACCGATCTGTACGACGCGGCGGGCCAGGACACCGGGGCGCGTGAGCGGGTGCTGATCGACCGGCTGAGCGAGGCCGCCACCAGCGGCATGCGGGAGATTGTTCAAACGCTCCAGCCGGACCAGCATGCGGCCGTGCGCGGAGAGGCCGGAGTGAACCTGGTGGTCCAGGGCAGCGCCGGGAGTGGCAAGACCACCATCGGCTTTCACCGGCTGGTGTGGCTCGCCCATCCGGAACGCCGGGAGCACCGGGCCGATCCCGCGCGGTGCCTGGTGCTGATGCCCAATCAGGTGCTGGCCGAGTACGCCGCCCGCGTGCTGCCGGGCCTGAACCTGGAGGGCGTGCGGGTCACGACGCCGGAAGTCTGGATGCTCGGGTTCCTGAACCTTTCGAAGATGACGGTCAGCGACCGCACCCTGAGCCTGTTGATGGGCGACCGGGACGGCACGCGCCGGGCCGCCGCGTGGAGACGCGCCAAGCTGCTCGGCAGCCTCAGGATGCTGGAGGTCGTCAAGCATCACCTGCACCTCAGCCTGCTGAAGAAGGCCGCCGCGCTCTCGCTCCGGACCCGCGTGGTGATCGGCGGCGAGACCCGGACGCTGACCGTGGACGCGGAGGCCCTGAGCGGGCTGCTCAGGAGCGTCATTCAGCGCTCACCGCTGGAAGGGTATCGCCCGGCCCTGCGTCAGCGGCTGAGCGAGCACCTGGCCGATCAGCTGAACATGCAGGACGAGGCGGAACTGCGGGAGCTGAACCGTCAGCTCGACGCGGAACTCGGCAGCCTGACCGGCAAGATCTTCAGCAGCTTCACACCGGTCACCGAGGCGAGGCGGCTGCTTGCCAGTGAGTCGCTGCTGCGGCAGGCCGGGGAAGGGCTGCTGAGCGAGACGGACTTCCGGGTGGCGCTGAGCGACCCGCTCGCGGGCGTCGCCAAGCCGAAACATGCCGGGGTGGACGTGACCGAACTGCCGCTGATGCTGGCCCTCAGGGCGTACACCGACGGCATCGGCAGGCGCGACGGCCACAGCGTGACGCCCTATGACAGCCTGACGCTGGACGAGGCGCAGGATTTCTCCCCGGCGTTCTACGCCCTGCTGAAACGGGCCGTGCGGCCGGGTCACCTGACGGCGCTCGGGGACCTCGCACAGGGCGTGCACGGCTACCGGGGACTCGGGAAGTGGGACGAACTGCAAGACGCCGTGGGCGGAGCGCAGGTGCTCACGCTGTCACGCACCTACCGCAGCACGAAAGAGATCAGCGAAGTCACGGCCCAGATTGCCAGCACCTACCGCAAGGAAGCGGTGTCCGGTCACGTCGAACGGTACGGAGAGCCGGTCAGCTACCTGAGCGGCGCGGCCCTGCCGGTCCTGACGGCCAGGGCGGTCAAGGCGATGCAGGCGGCCGGTCACGTCAACATCGCCGTCGTGACCCGGCGCACCGCCGAGGCGCTGGCACTGGTCGAGGCGCTTCAGTCCGAAGACGTGAATGCCCTGCCGATAGTGAACGAGGAGGCGCGGTACATGGGCGGCACAGTGGTGGTGCCGGTGAATCTCGCCAAGGGTCTGGAGTTCGACGGCTGCGTGGTGGTCGGGGCCGACGCCCAGACGTACGACCCGGTGCCGGAATATGAAATCAGGCTCCTCTTCGTGGCCTCTACCCGGGGTCTGCATGCCCTCACCTTCGTCAGCGAGGGCGCCCTGCATCCGCTGATCGAGACGATCCGGAGCGGGCTGGCTGTTCCGGCCTGAGGCGGCCCAGGGCGCTCGCGTTCCCGTTCGAGCCGCTGCAACGTTGACAGAAAAAATAGTATGGTAAAATAATTTCAACAAGAAGACTGAACGGAGCCGGACCTGAACAGGCCCACCGGCCCGCCCCCTCAACGCGTCAGGAGCACCCACATGCCGATGAAGAGACGACTGCCTGCCCGACACACCACGCCGCTGCCGGGTGTAGGGTGCCCGCACCCGCCGGACCGGCTGTACTCGGGCACCGTGACCGATCCGCTGAGCGGCAAGGAGAACCTGTGGGTCGCGTGCTGCGCGTGCAGGGCGCTGCTGAAGTCCGGCTACGGCGCGGCCACGTTGCTCGGGCCGCAGCCAGGCCGGCGGGCGGCCGGGTGAGCGGGCCGCCCCAGATCCCTGCGCCGCAGCCTGCACCTTACTTCAGTGCCCAGACCGCGCTGGCCTCGGTCCTGATCTGGTTTGGACTGCTGGCGCGCAGCAACCTGCTGACCGAGGAGCAGATCAACCTGCTGACCACCACTGAAGGTGTAGGAGAGCGGGAGGAGGCCGAGTATTGGCTGCGGAGCACGCTGGCGGAGGCAGATGAACTCCTGTACGAGCTACAAGAGGTGTATGACGCCGCTCCGTCCCCGACGGCCTCCCATTCCGCGATGCTGGTGCTGCTCGCCGGGGCACTGGACGGCAGCACCCGCCGCGTGTACGAGCTGCGCTATGTCGGCAGCCAGGAGGGTCCGTTGAACGCGCCGGGCGTTCGGCTCCGCGCGTTCGAGTCGCCGGAAGAGGCCCTGGAAAAACGCCGCCAGATGGAGGAGGACGGGGTGCTGACCGCCTCGGAGGTGGAAGTGGTGGCCGTCCGGCGTCCGAAGGTCGCCACCGGCTGAAGCCACTCGTTTCGACCTGAGGGGTCGAAGCTTTCTGTTCGCAGGGGGTTGGAAGCTGTGCCAGTGGTCTCTGACACTATTGACCTAGGTAACTTAATTATGGTATAATCCTTTTAGTTAAGGAGAAAGGCCATGACGATATTCCAGCACCCCACGCCCACCGCAATCCCCGCTGCGGTGCCCTCGCGCGCCGAGCGTATTCAGGCCGGACACGCCGCCATGCAGGCCTGGACCTTGAAGACCATCGGCACCATGAGCGAGCGCATGGGCATGGTGGTCGTGACGAACATCGGGCGCGTCCGCATGGTCACGCGCGGCCACTCCGGCCCCGGCACGCCCTACCACCACGACCGCGTCCGCGCCATCGCCCGGATCAAGGCCGCCGTCCACGAAGGCCGCGACACCGAGCGCGAGGAAAGCGCGGCGCGCTACGAAGCGGGCCGCAACCGCGTCCGGGCGGGCGAGTACGACGCGTTCGGGGCGGCCGTGTTCGGCCACCTGGGCAGCAGGCGAACCGGATGACGGCGGCGGAAGGCTTCCGGCACACGCTGACCCACGACCGCCACGGACACGCCCTGCCGCAGCCCGTCGAGATCGACATCCGGGCACAGACAGGCGCCCTGGCACTCGGACGCCCAGGGCGAACTGGTCACCGTGCACCTGGAAGTGGACGCGGCGGCCGGCGGCCACTTGGTGCTGCGGGCCTGGGACGGCGCGGCCCCGGACGGTGAGCCGGTGGTGACCAGGACGCCCGAGCGCACAGCAGCCAGCAGCGCCCTCGCCGTCACCGGCCGAGCGGGCGTATCCTGAATGCAGCGGCCCCGCCTCGCCCGCCCGTGCCAGGGCCACCCGCGAGCCGGTCTCCGCGCCCGAGCGCCCTTGATTTCCCCGCCCGCCCCCTGCCCACACAGGAGCACCATGATCAGACCCACCCATCCGCCTGCCAGGCCCCCACACCCCCGCCGCGTCAAGCACCTGATCCGGGTGACCCGGCACCTGATCGAGACCGGCTACATCCTGGCCGAACCCGGCAGTAGACGAGAACAGGACGTGCTGACCGGCGTCAGGAGCCTGCGGGACTACCTCTGGCTGAAACACCAGCGCCGCGAGCGCCTCACCCACACCGACCTGGGACCGGTGGCCGAACGGTTCAGCACCACGGTGTTCAAAACCCAGTACGACGACGTGGGCTTGGAGCGCGCCGGGCATCCCCGCAGCAACCCCCTCAAGCCGCCCTACGCCCTGCTGCGCGCGCCGCTGGGGACCGAGACGCTGGCCGCCCGCCTGACCGAGGCCGCCGCAGGGGACGGCCTGCTGCGCGGCGTGGTGGAGGTCAGCGAGGAACGGTACGCGGAGCGGCTGACCCAGCCGGCCGCCTACCTGCTCAGGCTGGCCGAGGCTGTGGTCGGCCAGCCCGTGATGACGGCGGCCCAGGCCGCGCAGTTCGACCTGTCCGACCTCGGAGCGGAAATCGTTGGCGTGGGCCTCGGCGGTCTGCACGTCGAAGTGACGCTTGACGCGCCCGCACTCCTCAAGATCATGAACGAGCAGCGCGGTATGCCCGGCTTCGGGTACTTCGTGACGCAGGAGCCGTTGACGGCCCGCGAGCTGTGCGACATGCTCGGCGCCGTGGACGCCGAGGGGCAGACCATCGACGGCGTGGTCTCCGTTGCCGCAGAGATCGTGCGAGAGGCCGAGGAGACAGGCGACGAACGTGCCCTGATCGCGCTGCTCGGCAGCAGACTGGCCGGACGCTGGGGCCTGGCCGTCACCCGCTTCGAGCAGGTCGGCCACAACGGCAGCGAGGTGGACATCCGGGTCTGGGGCGTGCTGACCACGCCGCTCGCGGAGCTGAGAAACGTGGCTGCCGTAGAGCCGACTCCTTCCCACTCCGCTTGACCCAACCGCCGTCCGCTGCCCAACCCTCCCATTCCAGTCCCTTTCTTCTCCCACAGGAGGAATACCCGTGCAGAACGATTCCCAGCCCCTCGCGGCCAGCGGGCAGCCCGCCGAGTCCCCGCCCCCCGCCCGGCACCTGATCCGGGTCACGCGGCACATCACCGAAACCGGCTACATTCTGGCCGAACCGGGCAGCCGGCAGGAACGGGACGTGCTGACCGGCATCCACGCCAGGAGGCACTACGTCTGGCCGGTGCACGAGCGCACCGAGAGCCTCGCGCACACCGACCTCGGCCGTGTCCAGGCGTCGTTCACCCTTCAGGGGTTCAGGACGCAGAAAGACGAGATCGGCCAGTCGCTCAAAGGCCAGCAGACCGGCAAGCCCCACACCCCTGCGTACACGCTGCTGAAGACCGCGCCCGACGAGGCCACCCTCATGGACGACCTGACCCAGGCCCTCAGCAAAGACGGCCTGCTGCGCGGCGTGGTCGCGGTCGGAAACGAGCTGTACCAACTGCGTCTGGAAAGCCCGAGGCAACTGGGCTGGAAACTCGCGGAAGCGTTCATCGGTGCGGTCACCCTCAGCCCCATCGATCCGGTCCGCCTGGAGATCGTCGGCGTCGGTGAGAGTGGCCTGCACATCGAGGTCACGGTGGACGCCGCGCGACTGCTGACGACCGTCGCCGCTGAGCGCAAGGCCGCGTTCCGAGCAAGCGACGTGATCAAGCGCCCGCTGCGGCCGGACGAACTCTGTGACCGGATCGAGGCCGCAGGGGGAGACGGCCACCCCATCGTGGGCGTCGTGGCCGTACCGATGCAGTTGGTACAGCAGGCCACCGCTCCCGGTCACGCCGAACGCCTGTACCAGGAACTGAGCGCGCGCCTGACCGGCGCTGTGGGCTTGACCGTCCTCAGGTACGAGATCGTCGGCTACGACGAGGTGAGCACGCCCGGAGCGCGCGACGGCCACAGTCCCTACGTCGCCTCCGTCCGGGTCACGGGCACCGTGAACGCCACCTGCCAGACGCTGCGGTCGGTGGCGCCCGCCGAACCGGCCCGGCCCGCAGCCACGGCCTCCTGAACCCGCAACACCTCGACCCGCAGCACGGCCCTCGGCGTGCCGGCCACCACCCTCAACCGGCCTCTGAACACAGGGGTCAGTCGCAACAGGAGCACCACATGCAAGGAAGCGTCTCAGTCCAGAGTGTCCGCCTGCTCGGTGAATTCGCCCAGCAACTCGAATTCACCCCAGAGCAGCTCGAAGTCCTGATCGACACCACCGGCCTGGACCACCGCCAGATCAGTGCGGCGCTCGCCGGGGCCAGCACGATGTGGGACAGCATCAAGCATGAGACGGCGCAGGGAGGACTGTTTGAGCTGCGCCTGCTGGCCCTGATGGAACGCGACGCGGCCAGAGTGCTCTCCGGACTCCGGCGGTTCACCATCGAAGTCTGCGAAGGCGGCACATACGGCCCGGTGGACACCGGCTACGGAGCGACCGAACGGCAGGCACTGGCAACCTACCTCGGAACGATGGGAGAGGTCCTGCCGCACGCCGGCCAGGAAGCGCCGGGCGAGTACCTGGCGAAGATCCGGGGCAGCGACCTGCCCCTCAGGTTCAGGGTGCTGGAGGAGCCGGCCGGGATGACCCTGGATCTCGGCGCTCCGGACGTGCTGCTGCACCCGGCCAGCGCCGTCAACCCGGCCGGAGAGAGCGGTCAGCAGTTCGTGACGCTCAGGGACGCGGCGACCCAGGAGGAGGGGCCATTCAACCTTCTTCGGCACCACGCGCTCAGCGGCGTCGGCTACGGCTACTCCGGTTCCGGCGCCGCCGACCTGGCGCTGAATATCCTGGCCCTGCACCTGCCGGTCTCCCCGGACGCCCCGCATACGGCGCAAAAAGTGTCGCTCCTGCTCGGGCAACCTGCCACTCAGGAAGACAGCGAGGAAGAGGCCTATTGGGCGCTCAAGGAAAAGATGGTCAGCGAGTTGCCAGTCGAGCTGTGGGACGGTCGCTGGGTCTCCTGGCAGGCGTGGTACGCCCACCAGGACTTCAAAGTGGCAATGATCTCCCACCTCGACCAGGACGGCGCGCACGTGATTCGGGCCTCGGCGGTCCGGGCATGGCTCCGCGAGCGGTTCGCCGCGAACGCCGCCGACTGAGATTCCTGTGACAGTGCCCCCGGCCCGATTGGAGCCGGGGGCGTTTTGTGTCGGCTGTCGGCACCGAGAAAAACGCTGTTACGGCCAGCGGAAGGGCCGGAGACCGAGTTCGGTCACTTTACGGTGTGTTTACGCCGGGGTTCATACGGCCTGTTTACATGCAGGCGAATAGCGTATCTGCACCCTGAGTTACAGGGAAAGGAGCAATAAATATGCCGAAAACCTTAGTTGTGTCCGGACATGACCTCGCTCAGTGGGCTGGCGTGGAGGTGTGGCAGGGGGATGATGGTCACTTCCAGAACATCACCGCTTATTGGGATTGGTCAACGACTCCCCACCAGCACTACGAGGTCCTCACGCTGGCAGACGGCTCCTACTGGGTGCCGGCATCGACGCATCCGCCAGTCATTTGGGGTGGAAGTAAGCTGATCCTCGGAACCAAGCCCCAGGGACCACAGCCCGTCAACAGCAATGGCACCGAGTACCGCCCTGATACCACGTACATCTGGATTCCTAAGGCCAGCATTCCCAGCCGTCTCACGCCCGGTATCACCACCAACACTGTGCGTTGCAGCTCTCCGCAGCAGCATCCCCCTATGGCGCCAAACAGCCCTCACGGACTCCTCGACGCTGTTCTCAAAGATGACCAGTCGGCATTTACGGACTCCGATGGGCTGATTTCGTTCGTCGGACTGACCAGCAGCTTCGTCAAGGACAACAAGGAATTGACGACCGGACGTGCTGTATGTGACCAGGTGTCGAATTTTTTCGCTACTCTCCGCATCAAAGTGTTCGGTTCCATGATGAAGGGCACCACTGCACCTCTTCCCGGCGACGTGGCGCCCACGACACAGTGGGACCCCGCAGTCACGCACTACATGCAGTACCTGCTTACTAATGCGGGTGGGTTGACCAATTTCAAGGTCACCACAGAGACCTACTCTATCACCCAGGTCGTCGCCGATTTCAGCACTGCGTTCATCAAATTGCTTTTCGACGCTGCCACTGTTCCCGAAGCGGTCATCAGTGACGTGACAACTTTCATTCAGGGCGTGGGAACGTCCTTACGGGCCAGCTGGGATGATAAAGCCAAGCACTATCAGACGGCGGTGCTGGCACAGTGCCACGAGGCGGTGCCCACGGACGCGTCAGGGGACAACTACGTTTACTTTCCTAAGATCAAATACTATTATGTCTCTGTAGACTCGACTCAGCAGGCCTTTACGTCTAGTTGTGCCGATGTTGAGAAGGTAACATTTGATTTCAAGTACGAATACTACGTGACGGGACTCAAAGCAAGTATTCTGGATACGACGAGTGATGATTATAAGAAATTCACAGCATTCATTGAAAGAGCCCAGGCCCAGTCTTATAAAGACGCCACCAACAACCTCGATCAGATTCTCGATACCCCTTCTGATGCCGGAGCTTCGACGGTACTGGAGAATACGGCACTCGGCAGCAATCTCGAAGAATACCCTCGCGCAGCTACGCAGCCGCGCCGACTCATCGAGCGCGTCCTGAATCAGGAATACCCTACGGAAGCGGTGCCTACACTTTAATTCGTTAGTTCGGAAGTGCAGCTACGTTAGTAGCTGCACTTTTATATTGCTTTACGCCTTACTACGAATAGAAATTGACGCATCGCGTCAGATAAGCGAAGAGACGATACACATGCACCGTCTTCAGGTTGTTTCTCAGTAAGTCCAGACTGTGACTGAGAGGGTTATTCCTAGACCATGTTTCATGCGCCGAATTCGTCGTCGTTTGTTAGACTGTTCTAGTGACCACCCATCGTGCAGGCCCTCTGGTAACCGTCCGTACCAGCCATGACGGAGTGTTTCTCGAAACCGGGGATGGACAGCCTTTGTATTACTATGCGCCTGCACGCCATGACCCAGATCACGACAAGATTCCGTATGGAAGCACTTGGCCGCTGGGGATTCGGGCGTGGATTCTCCGCTGGCCGCCACTGCTGGGCGACCCGCAACCTGGTCAGGGAGTCGCTGCCGAAGAACTCGCGCAGCATGATCGGCGTGGAGACCAGGATTACCCAGGATTTCAGGTCACTTTCCGGGGGTGGCCTTTGTACACCTGTGACCTAATCACGGGCAATGGATCTCAAACGGTGCCGGGGCTCTGGTTACGTGTCCACATAGACCTGATGCGGTTGGGAACACTTCAAGGAGACGCCGAAGGCTTTGGTCCACCGCGCTCTATGGGCGGTCCATAGCGTCCAGTTGATTCAGGGCATGGAAGATCGCAAGGGTGAGCGGCAAATCTTGCACATCATGATGTTCGAGAAGCTGCTGAACCAAGTGTTGAAGTTGAACATCGAGGTGGGTCACTTGCAGCGTCGTCAACCAGGAAGGAATTCCCTCACCCGCAAGTGCGTTCGCCTCGGCATAAAAAATGAGCCCTTCCGCGAGTTGAAGATGGTCTCTCTGCCGCGCGGCAGCCTCCAGGGCGGCCAGAATGTGCAATTTGGCCTGTGAGGTCCGGCCCTGAAAGGCTTGAGCGCGTGCCTGGAGAAGCGTCAACGCGATTTCCTGTTCTCCCTGATGGCGCTCCGCAGCCACCAGCTGACCTGCCCGCGCACTCTGTTCAGCCAGATCTGGTCGGCCAGTGACCAACTGTGCATAACCCAAGTACATCCACAGGTCTGCTGGGCAGGCCAACTGCTCTTGTCCCAACCGCAGAACGAACTCCTCCAATAAGGGGCGTATCAGCTGCGGGGCAGACGGCTGCCGGTCAAATAAATTCAGATGAGCAAACCCGCACCATAAGGCCGTCTGCCGGGACAGGTCTCTGCTCAAGCTGGCGCGCTTCAAGGCGTCCAGGTAAGTCTCATGGGCCAAGGACCATTCTCCCTGAGCAGCCTGACTTGACGCCAGATTGCCACGGTAGATCGCCTGCTCATGGTGACGCATGGGCGGCAAAGACGCGATGGCCCGTAAAAAGTGCGTGGCAGCCCGCCCGTAATCGCCCTCCTGGCACGCCAGGCACCCCCAGGTATTTTCCATGCGTGCCTGACGGACGGGAAGATTCACCAAATCTGGAGATAAAGCGTTGATCTGTTCCAATAACTGACTCGCCTGATCGTAGAAGCCCAGGCGGTATGCCAGCCATGCGGCGTCCGCAGTTACCGCTGACCACAACGGATGACCTGAGTGCAGGTTTTCAAGCAATGACAAGTAGAGTTCCAGCCCCTCTGCGAACCGTCCACTCTGCTCCAGGTAAATCACAAAATCTGCAATTCCTGAATCCATCTCGGTCAGATTCATACGAACTCCGATTTGTAATGCCAGGATCAGCTGATTCCATTCCGAATCTGCCCAGAGGAGGCTGCTTTTAGAAGTCCATGATTCATGCCGCGCTGCAAGTTGATTCAGCATGTAGTTTGCGTAGTCTGCCTGGTAAGTTGCTTCAACCTCGTGTCCAGCTCGGACTCTCAAAATCCTGGCGATCATCGAGGGCCAAGCGTAACGGTCGTCTGAGATCCGTTCCAGAAAACCGAGCTGGCAAGCCCGCCGCAGCGCTGCGATGCCGATTCCAGTCAGAGCAGTGGCGTCAGTCCAGGAAAACGACCCCGGAATGACACTGAGCTGTGACAAGGCGGCGAGTTCGGCCGAGGTGAAGCGGATTTCGAGACTGGCACAGAACCGCTCCGCGAGATCATCTTCACCGTCATAGAGGCGGTCCAGATGGGCCGAGGTCAGGGCGGCAAGCAGCACGTCGGGGGCGACGCTGCTCAATGTTCGTCCAATCCACTGAAGAAGGCTAGGCACACCCGTTGCAGCCCGGCAGAGTTCACCAAGAGCTTCGTACCAAGCAGGGGGAAGGATTGATACATCGATCTGTTCTGCCGCGTTCAGAACACAATGGACAGCAGGATGATGTAGATCGAGCAATCCTTCTTGCGGAAATGTGAAACCACGGAGAACCATGAGTCGTTCCGTAGAAAGTTGCAAAGGAGCCCAGGCAATATAGACGACACGGAGAAAAGGACATGAACTCAGTAATGACCGGAGTTGCGCCGCATTTACACCTTCAGACGCGGCATCAATGATAAGCAGCGCGCGGGAAGCAGTGATCTTTGCAACGATGTCCGCAAGGGAGGTTGGCTGCGCGAGCGGCGCAAACAGCGAAGCCATGCTCTGAAGGAAGGCTTGAGCACTGTTCTCTTTTATCGATACCCAGTGGATACCGTCCGGCCAAATCGTGCTCCGCACATGAGGATCGAGATCTCGCAGAGTTGCCAGAATGAGACTGGTTTTACCGACCCCCGCGACTCCCACAACGCTTAGCAAGCGTTCGTGTTCTATGTGATCGTTCAGCCACTTCATTTCTTCTTCCCTTCCGTAGAAAGCAGTTGGCAGTTCAGGCAAGGGCGCAGCAGATTGTTCGTGAGGAATGAACTCTTTGTAGTGGCTGCTGGAGTCCGGAAACCCGTCTGGAAGCGACTGGTGGGCAGCTCCAAGTACACTGGCGATTCGTCGCAACACGGGTTCATCTGCTTGGGGTCCGTCGATTCGCCAAGCGGTCAACGCCAATGCACTCGCTGTCTGCCACTGGTCTTCGCCCGCCGCCCGTTCCGCTTGACGTAACGCAGCGGAGCATACTCTCTGTGCCACCTGGTCTCGGATGGACAAAATCCATTCGTCCAGCTCCCCCAGTGCGTCGAGTGCGACGCCACTCAGGAACGGCGCATGGTAAAGCTCTAGCGCAGCCAAATCCTGGTGCCTTTGAGTGAATTCAAGTACCTGACTAACATCAGTGGTCACTGCGCCAGTCGCGCTGATTCTCCCGAAATGCTCTTCAAAAAGAGGAATAGGGGCACGGCGCAGGTAAGCCAAGGCCATTCGCAGGTTGGTAGCGGCGTGGGGCTGATATCCCCAGAATAACTCCCGAAGTTGCGAGCGCGTTGCACTTCCTTCCAGAGAAAGGTAGGCAAGCAGAACTAAAGGCTTTGGACGTGTTAATGGCGCCGTTGTCAATCGTAAGGTGTCAAGGGTAATTAGCACATTTATATAATAATCTGCTTTTCTTATTATATTTTGTGCGAATACCATAATTAGAATCGAATAAGATTATATAAGGAGCTAATGAGACCAATCGAGGCCGCAAAACAATGATGTCGTTACCTATGTTTCTGAATAAGACGGACTTCTAAGGTCAGTTGCAAAGCTTTGTCATTCGACGGACGCGTGCCTGGCTCCGCGAGCGGTTCGCGGCGAACGCCGCCGATTGACCCCCCTGCATGGCTTACCCGACTCGACTGCGGCCGGGTGAGCTTCCTGTCTTCGGAGGAGTGTCTGCATCCAGACGGACGCAACTTCAGCTACCTTCCCTGAGAAGTCTGGGATACTGACGCATGGCAGCACAAAGAATGGGCCGTTGGGAGATCGTGAATCCGCTGGGCGAGGGCGGTCAGGCGCACACGTTCCTGGTCAGGGACGCCGAAGGAGCTGACACGACGCTACGCGTTCTGAAGCGGCTCAAGAACAACAAGCGGCTGGAGCGGTTCAAGACTGAAATCGAACTCCTTAAAACGCTGGACCATCCAAACGTATTGAAGATCCTGGATTACGACACCGAATCGGAAAAGGCGTATTACGTCTCGGACTACTACCCGGACGGCGATCTGGAGCATCACCAGCACATCTTCTCCGAGGACATCGACTTAACGCTCAAGGTGTTTCTGCGAATCTGCCTTGGCGTTGAGGCAGCGCACAAGGCGGGCGTCGTGCACCGCGACCTGAAGCCGGAAAATATCCTGTTTACGGCCGACGACTTTCATCCGGTCGTCGCGGACTTCGGCATCGCCTACGTCGAGGACGGCGAGCGGCAGACGCTCACGCTGGAAGCAGTGGGACCACGCTTCTACATGGCACCGGAACTCGAAGACGGTCGGCAGGAAGACGTTCGGCCCAGATCTGACCTCTACTCGCTCGGGAAGATCCTGTACTGGATGCTTTCCGGCGGAAAAAGGTTCGCTAGAGAACAACACCACAAGTCGGAATATCAGATTTCCAAGTTTCTGGCCCCGCCCGTCGTGCCGCATCTGCTACCGATTCTGGACAAGCTGATCGTTGCCGAACCCAATTCAAGGTTCGAGAACATCGACATCCTGATTGACCGGGTGCGAACGGCACAGTACGCCATTCGTGGGAACTTCAATCACCCTTCGATAGACGCTGAGAAGTTCTGCCGCAACTGCGGAGGGAGTACGCTGACGCGCGTAGGCCGAGGTGACCCTACGTCGGTCAGGAATTTTGGCTTCACGCCAGTCGGAGATCCCGACTGGCGGATCTATATCTGTAGTGCATGCAGTGCAATACAGATCTTCAGGCCGGACATCAAAAATCGGAGTCACATGTAAGGTACGGATCGGGCCTGCGGCCGGTACAAAACGTACGCGCACCTCAAGTTCAGTCGAGGCCAGATGGGTTAAATCCCTTCAGTAGGAACAGTCCGCTTGTACGAATCAAAAATCATTGCTTTCGTCCACAGCTTGTCTGGAGTGACGGAAATTTTGATGTTGTGATGAAAATTAAGCACGCCGACCGATGTTCTTCGGATAAATTCAAAGGCCCGAGCGTCGCTTGCGAGAAAAGAATCGAGCCGAGCAGTCTCGATGCCCAGATGGTGCTGGAGGAAAACCAGAATATTTCTGATCGAAAGATCTATGAACTTAAGCGCTTCTATCATCTTTAGCACATCCCAATTGTTCGAGATTTGCTGAAAGTAGATGTTATTTTTGCTTTCTTCGATTATTTCGACAGTGAAGAACGTGCTGCCGAAATCGCTCCCGCCAAAGGTATGACTTTTGGCTTCTGACTGCTCATCGCCTTGAGATGAAATCGCAATACTGAACCCTCCCATTTTCAACCTCAGGCCGTGCTTGATGCTGTTATATTCCTTAGAGACGTGCGGATTGAGGTACTCACGCGCGAGATAGTTCCACACGCTTGAAAATCCTTCCACGTTCATCTGCCGCACGGCGTCGTCGCCATAATCGAGCAGGAGGGAGTCTGCGACGACTTTCCAGGAAAGCGACGGAAAATTCCAGATGGTGTTCAATGGCCTGTCGTGGGTGATGGCTTCCACGACGGAGCGGATTTCGCCCCGGTACTTGAGGAGGTACGCTGCCGGCGCGTCGGGCGCCTGTAAGGTCGCACCGATGAGGGAGAACAGCGTCTCCAGCCCCTGCACGTAGACTCCGCGCAGCGCTGTGGCCGCGAAGTGCCTGTCCGGCCCGGTCAGCTGACTGCCGTACAGCTCGGCCAGGTAACTGAAATACCTCGGCTGAATCGAGTTGAGAAAATCAATGTTCTCTGATTTCGCGTCCAGTGACCAGACCGCGAAAGGCGTCTCGAAGATCAGGAGAGGTATTGTTTCGAGATCGACCGTTTTCCAGGCTGCCATGCCGCACTGTACCCCGCACGCGCCAACGGAACTGCCGAATGGGGAGAGCCCGCAGGGGGTTGATTCGAGGTGCTCGGCCTGAATTTACCGTCTGGAAAGCTGTTTATCAGATTGACGTAATAATAAATCATGGTATAATTAATCTAGAAGTAAAGTCTGATCGAAGGGAGCGGACGACGTGGCAAAAGCACAGACAGCGGCTATCGAGCTGATCGAGCGCCCCGAGTGGCGAGCGATCTGTGAGACGGAGATGGTCTACGAGGTGAAGCTGAACGGCAAGCACTTTGCCCGAGTCAGCCACAACATGCGCGGGTACAGCGGCTCCCTGCCGGCCCTGAGTAACACCGAGCCGCCCGCCCTACGGCACTTCGACATCGGTGAGATGCCGATTAGCCGCGTTCGGCGGGAAATCAGGAAACTGAACGCCGAACAGGGAGAGTGCCTGCGCGCGCTGGTGAACTGAGCCCGCCGAACGCACTAGACTGACCGGAGCGCGGCGCCCCTAGCCGCCGCTTCGCAGCCTGGCACGCTCACCACGTTCCGCCCTCCCCCTGCCCACACAGGAGATCCCACATGACGAGCACCGCTCCCCGCACCCTGCCGCAGAATTTTGACGAGAACGCCCTCAAGATCGCCGCCAAGCAATACTTTCAGCCGGGCGACCAGGACCTCCGGGGGCTGTTCAGCCGGGTGGCCGACTGGGTGGCCGGACCCGAGAGCGCTGAAGACCGACTCGCCTGGGCGCAGAAGTTCTACGACCTGATGGCCGGCAAGAAGTTCTGTCCCGGTGGCCGGGTCATGGCCGGCGCGGGCACGGCGCACGGCAACGTGCTCAACTGCTTCGTTCAGGGCAACACCGCCCACGCCGCCGCCAGCTTCCAGGGCGTGATGGAGATCGCCAGAAAGCTGGCCCTGGTGACGAAGGTGGGCGGCGGCAACGGCCTGAATCTCGACCCGTACACCCCGAGAGAGCCGTCGAGCAGGCCGGACCAGGGCGTGCGCGGCTGGATCTACCTGAGCGCCGAGCACGCCGACGTGACGGACTTCGTGGAGGGCATGATGCGCCCGCCGACGCAGCCGGACGGCGACAAGCAGCCGGTGGCCCTGCGGAACTGGACGCGGGTGGTCTACGGCCAGAACCTGAAGCCGGAACTCGTGGCGCTGGCCCGGCAGAACGGCGTGCAACTCGTCGCCGCGCCGCCCGTGGGCCTGTTGGCCGTGCAGGACGACATGGCCGGAATCATGGACGCCGCCAGGCTGGCGGCCGAGACCGCGCGGGCGAAGAGCGAGCCGCGCATCGATCTTTCGGCCATGCGTCCGGAGGGCACGCCGATCAAAGGTTCAGGCGGCACCAGCAGCGGGCCGGTCAGTTTCATGATCGAGATCTTCGACAACTTCCTCGAATGGGCGAACCTCGGCGCCGAGAGCAGCGGGCCGGTGAACATCCTGCGTTTCGTGTATGCCCCGGTGCTTCGGGTGGTGAGGCAGGGCGGCTCGCGCCGTGGCGCCGGGATGGCGACCATCAGCGTCGATCACCCGGACGTGCTCGACTTCCTGACGGCCAAGGACCTCGACCGCGAGGCTGCGGAGGGCGACATTTCGACCTTCAACGTCAGCATTCTGATCACCGAGGCCTTCTGGACGGCCCTGAAGCAGGATGCCCTGTGGCCGGTGGAGGTCCGGGACGTGCCCGGCAAGTACCACCTGTGCCCGCAGGAGGGCGAGTACGCGGGCGAGTGGCTGGAGTTGCCCGTACGCGGGGAGGACGGCGCGGCCGGCGCGCCGGTCTACCTGCTGGACGGGCAGGTCGCCCTGCCCGCCGCCTGGCTGTGGCGCGAGATCGCCCGGCACGCCTGGCAGAGCGGAGAGCCTGGCCTGATCTTTGTAGACCGGATTAACGAATACTCCGCTTTGAAGAATATTGGTGGGCGCTATTATATAAAGAGTATGAATCCATGCGGAGAAGTGCCTCTTTCTGTTGGAGAAAGTTGTGATTTAGGTGCAATTAATCTCGCAGCTTATGTAATAGACGGCGAATTTGATTTCAAGGCCTTCAGAGAGGATATTCCCACCTGTGTGCGGTTTCTGGACAACGTGCTCGACGTAAACGTGTTCGCGCTCGAAGACAACCGTGAGGCGGGAACAGACCTGCGTCGCCTGGGCCTGGGCGTGATGGGCTTGGCCGACGCCCTGATCAAGATGGGCCTGCGCTACGACAGCGAGTTCGGGCGCAACGCCATCAGCGACATCATGGGCATCCTGCGAAACGAGGCGATCCAGGCAAGCGAGGCGCTGGGCGACGAGCGCGGAAACTACCCGCTGTACGACCGCGAACAGCGCCATACCGCCGAGGTTCACGAGGGCACCCAGGAAATCCCGAACTACGCCTGGGCCGCCCTGCCGCACGCCCCGAGGCGCAACGTGGCCGTCCTGACGGTGGCCCCGACCGGCACCACCAGCATGCTGATGGGCGTGTCGAGCGGCATCGAGCCGGTGTTCAGCCCGTTCATCTGGCGCAAGATCGGCTCGGAATACCGCGCGCTGCTGGCCCCGCTGTTCGTGGAGCTGCTGAACAACTGGAGTGCCGAGCACGACATCCCCGAGGCCTTCCTCACCGCCGAGGGTCTTTGGGACTGGGACAAGGTGACCGAGGCCGTGAGCGAGAACCACGGTTCGGTGGTGGGCCTCGACTTCCTCCCGGAAGAGATCCGCGCAGTGTTCGTGTGTGCCCACGACATCGCGCCGCTCGATCACGTGCGAATGCAGGGCACGGTCCAGCGGGCCTTCGACGCTGAGGGCTACGCGGCCAACAGCCTGAGCAAGACCATCAACCTGCCCAACAGCGCCACGGTGCAGGAGATCGAGGACGCCTACAGCGAGGCGTACGAGAGTGGCTGCAAGGGCATCACCGTGTACCGTGACGGCTCGCGGCAGTTCCAGGTGCTTTCGACCAGGAAGAAGAAGGCGGCGGCCGTGGCGGACATGCCCCCTGCGACTCCTGAGAGCGACGTGGAGGCTCCGGTGAAACCCGGGGGGAGCCCGGTGGCCTCTGCCACCTCCCGGCCGGTGTATCAGCGTCCTGGGCGCCTCCAGGGCGTGACCGACATGGTGAAGCTGACCGACCCGACCAGCGGCCACCGCCGCAGCTTCCTGGTGACGGTGAACGTGCTGGGGGACAAGCCGGTCGAGGTGATGGTGATTTCCGGCCGTGCCGGAGACGAGGCCAACGCTGACAGCGAGGCGCTGGGCCGCGTGGTGAGCATCGCGCTGCAGCACGGCGTGCCGGCCTCGGCGATCATCAAGACGCTGCGCGGGCTGAATGGCGGGCTGTACGGCAGCTACAACGGGCGACTG
>Ga0160427_10000169_pt1 | contig 45120 bp, 30 predicted proteins | sample SolpanmetagenomL_FD_108194 | JGI IMG/M metagenome (GOLD analysis project Ga0160427, IMG submission 108194) | Solar panel surface microbial communities from Lawrence Berkeley National Laboratory, California, USA - L | ecosystem: Engineered > Built environment > Solar panel > Unclassified ...
GCCGCGGTCAATCACCAGTGAGCCCGAATTGGCACCGTTAGCCGCCACAACTACCGTGTGGTAGATATTGCTCGCGGCCGAGCCGATAAATACCGGGTTGTTAGCTCCCGGAATGGTAGAGGCAGCGGCTCCGTTAAAGCCCGCCGTGCTCCAGGTGGCCGGCGTTGCCCAGTTGCCATTCGTAACTCGGCTATAGAAAGCCGTTACCGTGCCAAAAGCCGATTGCTCGCCTGCCGTATACTCGCCCTCAAATTGGTTCAGGTAGCTAAAGGAGATATTGGCATTTGGCGAGCCGGTGCCTACCAAGCCGGAGTTAGTAGTCCAGCTAGTTGGCAGGTAGTAGGCTGGCAAGTAATTGCTTTGAGTGCCTACTACATCAGCACTAGACATCTTGAACGTCATGTTGATGGCACTGTTCGGGATGGTGCCGAAGCCAACGCTCCTTACTTTCCAGTAGTAGTTGAGCGCGTTGTAGGTGCTGCCGCCGGGCGTGGTAGGCGTGGCGAAGGGGTTGCGCTTGGCCACCGGGCTCACGCTCACTTGGCCGTATTTGGCCAGGGCCGTAGCCAGTGCCAGCTGCACCGTAGCCGAAGCATACTTCGTGCCCGTGCCCACCGGGAACATGAAGTTATCGGCCCCTCCGTAAGTTTTTTGCAAGCCTAGGTCGCTTTGGTTGCCAGCAGTCTGCACAAAGCTCAGGTTGCTGAAGCCGTTGTCAGCCGTGATGGCCGTTGAGGGATTCACATTGGTTAGCGACAGGCGATTGGCGCCGATGGCTAGGATGTGCTGGGTAGAAAAGTTCAGCGTATTGGCCACGGCCATGTTCGCCGTGAAGGTGGCCGCTACGCTGCCCGCCGTAGCAGTACTGCTAATGTTGAGGTTACCGAATACACCTTTGTTGTTGCCGCTCACGGTGTGCGTGCTGCCACCCGACAGCGTAATGCTGCCAGTGCCACCACCGCTAGTGTGCGAGGCCGAGTTCACCATGTCGCCTAGCACGTTGATGGTTTTGCCACCATCGTTCAGCACGCCATTGAGCAGTTGCAGGGTGCCGGCGGCTGCTACCGTGAAAGTTCTGGCACTGCCCCCTAGGGTAAGGGTGCCGGCCGACTTATCTACCACCCAGGTGTAGAACGTGTTTGCCGTAGTAGCCGCCCCAATGGTGCCGTTGTTGGTTAGCAATTGGTCCTGACCGCCGCTGAAGGTGGTAGTGTTGTTGCCCGGCAAATAGGTGCTGCCCGCGTTAATATTGAAAGTGCCTTGGATGGTAACGTTCTGCCCGTTTGCATCGAACGTGGTGGGGTTGGTGCCGTCAAGGGTAAAGTTATTGAGTACCGTCAGCGGTTGGGCAGTGGTAGTAGCGCCCGAGGTGAAGCTGGTTGGCACGGCGACGCTGGCTAATACTGCCTTGCTAGTGCCAGTGGCGCCAGCCTTTTTAATAGTCAGATTCCAAAGGGAAGCCGTTGAGAGTAGGTTGCCATTTACGTTGGCACTGGACGTGCTAGAGGCGGGTAGCGTCACTTCAATAGTGCCGCCTGATACAATGGTGTTGCTGGGGTCGGCGCCGATGTGAAACAGGCCATTGCTATATGAGCCATCGGTAGCGGCCGGGTTTTGCACCCGGATGGTGCCCCCGCTCATACGGAACGACTGCGACTTGTAGGGTATAGCAAAGCGGGCGAAGTTGTCGTTGAGCGAGAAAGCAATGGTACCTAGGCTTTCGAAGACGCCGCCCGTCATAATGAATGACCCGCGGTGCGAGGAAGACGTGCTCGAGGGCCGCAGCTTGTTTACCGATGTAGTGCCCCCTTCAATCAATATCTGGCCATCTTCGCGCACCACCATAGCGTCGGGCGTCATGCTCGAAAGCTTGCCCGAACTGATGTGGTAGGTGCCATATACGATAAAGGCGGCGGCGTTGTCGTTAAGTATTGTGGCACCCGCTACCCATAAGGTAGGGCTGGTGGCACCCGTGGTAGTACCATTGCCCGCCACGCCCAACTCCCACCAGCCCGCGGAATTCAGGTCGGAGCCATTGTGCAGCTTAGCTAGGTAAATGTTATTGCCAAACTTAGCCACTCCATTCTTTAGAATCAGCAAGTGGCCGTTGCCGATGTAGTTCAGGCGCAAGTTGCCGGTTGATGAGTTCGTGACTTGCGTCGAAGTAATATTCAGCAGGACTTGGCTGTCGGTTCCCTTATCTACTTGCAGTAGGCTTAGGTCGGTGGGGCCGTTGCAAGCAAAATTGGCGTTGGTGCCCCCCGTAAAGTTGAGCAGCGCAGTTTGCTTGTCGTTAGCAGTCCCGTTGTGCAGGTTCACGGTGCCATTATTGGTAAAGCTGCCCGATACATTCAGCGTATGATACTGCTGCACGGCCGGGTTACCAGGGGCAGGCAGGTCTACAGCCGATACCCCTAGGGTGGTGCCTGAGCCTAGCAGTACATTGCCTGCAATAGTGAAGTTGCGTACGGTGCTAGCCGTGTTGCCAATGTTCAGCGTCACGGCCGCGTTGTTGGTGCGCGTTAGGGTAAGGCTACCGGTTAGCGTGAGGTCGTTGTCGAGCTGGGCGACATAGGCCGTGGCAGTAGTATTAAGCAGGCGCAGGTTGTTGTACTGGCCTGAGGCTGGGTTAGGTAGCAGGCTGGGGCTAGCTGTCCAGTTATAAAACTCCACGGTACCCGTGTTGGCATCGTCGAAGTCGTTGGTAGTAACGGTAGGAAAATAGGGCCGCCCAATACGCAGGGTGCCCTGCCCCGCCAAGCGAGTTAGGGTATTAGCAAAGCCTGAGGCGGCAGCAGGCAAGTCTAAGACCCCACCTTTTTGAATAGTAATGCTCAGGCTTGTAGCGCTTACGTTGCTATTAAGCAGCAGCACGTAGCTGTTCGTGACCACTACATTGTCGCCGTTGCCAGGCACGCGTGGGGAAACGCTGGTAGAGCCCGTAGGGTCAGTGGTCCAGGACGAAGCATCTTCCCAATTGCCGCCAGTGCCACCTCCATTAAAAGTGTACAACGTCTGGCCTAGTGCAGAGCCACCGCTTGATACAAGCAATAGTATAAATAATAATAATCTCATACCAAATTATCTGAAATGGAAAAGTACTAAATAATCAAGCTAAAAGTTCTTAAAAGTGCCTTTATATGACAATTTAACACAAAGTTGTCTGGTATAATTGAAGATAAAAAATTACTGACTTACTTGTAAAAGTTAAATCTTGAGGTGGCGGGAATTAAGTAAACTACACCTTGGAATAATTAAAAAAATAGTTGTCGCAAACTTTTATATGATTGTATTATGTCAAGTATTTGGGAAGAGGCGTTGGTTATGGCAGGGCTGATAGTGGAGCTATTTGAGTTGTAAAAGCGATTTTTCGCTAGTCGCAATAAACTAGTAGATGTCGAGAAAAAGCACTGATGCCTTGTGGCTTATGCAGAATAATGGACGACAGATGGTGACTGACTTTCTGACTTGGTAATGGCAGACGGACAGCTGTGCAGTCTTGGAATGGCATAAACTGCTCGAACAGCATGCACAAAAGCAAGCAAGAATATTTCTTAAGCCGAGCAGCTAGGCGGCTTTACTAGGCTGAGTGCGCTCAGAGGCCCGCTTAGGCTACGTAGGCGCTAGCTGGCAGCGTGAAGAGTAGCAGCTCCCAGGCTAGTCAAATAATTAACTCGCTCGTTCACCGATGAAAAGGGTCGCCAAATCGGCCTACTGATAGGCTTGGTCGGCACATTGCGAAGGCCGGCCGATGAATTAGGCGAAATAGTCCGGTAGTTGTGCAACCTCAGGCAGCTATTTGTGCACTTTGGCCGTTATGATTTTTATGCACAAGACTACTTTTTCAGTTGCTATGCTGCTTGCCCTAGGGCTGGCTAGCAAGCCAGAGGCGGCGCTGGCGCAAGGGGGCGGCCGGCCAGCCGCGCCAGCTGCGGCTCCCACACGCGCTACGGGGCGCATCACGGGCACGGTTACCGACGCGGCTACCAACAAGCCGGTTTCGTACGCGACGGTGGCCGTCATCAACCCCGCTACCAATAGCCAGGTGAACGGTGGCGTGTGTGGCGACGATGGCAAGTTTGCGCTGCCCGTGCCAGCCGGCACGTACCAAGTGTCGATTAGCTTCATCGGCTACACCACCCAGACGCGCACCATAACCGTGCCGGCTACGGGCGGGGCCGTGGCCCTAGGCACTATCGCCCTGAAGGGGGAGGCGCAGAAGCTGGGCGAAGTGGTAGTGACTGGCCGCAAGCCCCTAATTGAGGAGCGGGTGGACCGCACCACCTACAACGCTGACGTGGACAAAACCACCCAGGGTGGCGACGCTACCGACGTGCTGAAGCGCGTGCCGCTGCTGAGCGTGGACCTGGATGGCAACGTGAGCTTGCGCGGTAGCCAGAATATTCGCGTGCTCATTAACAACAAGCCCAGCACCATCGCGGCCAGCAGCGTGGCCGATGCGCTCAAGCAGATTCCGGCCGACCAGATTCAAACGGTGGAGGTAATTACCTCGCCCTCGGCCAAGTACGACGCCGAAGGCTCGGGCGGTATTATTAACATCGTTACTAAAACCAACGACTTGCGCGGCGGCTCGCTGGGCATTAACGTAGGGGCTGGTAACCGGGCCAGTAACCTGGGCCTGAATGGCAACTATCGCAACGGTAAGTTTGGGATAAGCCTAGGGGGCTTTGGGCGCACCAGCTACAACCAGCCGGGCAGCTTCAGCAACGAGCAAACCAGCACCAGCCTGCCTAACAGCTCTCAGCCAAACTCCTACCGCACCACCGTAGACCAGAGCGCCAGCACGCGCCGCAACGACGCGTTTGGCCGCTATACCCTAGGGCTCACCTACGACTTCGACAAGAAGAACTCGCTGGCCGGCTCGCTGGCCTATGGCATCCGTAATAATACCAACTACCAGGATAACCTCATCAGCAACACGCTGGCGAGCACGGTGCCGGGGGCTACGCTGGGCATTACATCGGTGCGCGATGTGAAATCGACCGGCAACTCGAACACCGTCGACGGTAGCCTGAGCTACACGCACACGTTCGACGTGCCGCAGCGTGAGCTAAGCGTCCTGACCTTATTTAGCCGCAACAACCAGGTCAGTGACTTCACTAACAGCGTGTTTGCGCCCGGCGACCGCACGTTTGTCGGCAACCTGGGCAACAACAACAACAGCTACAACCAGGAAATAACTGGCCAGCTCGACTATGCCACGCCCACCGTCAAAAACCAGCTGCTGGAACTGGGCGTGAAGGACATCGTGCGGAAGGTATCGAGTACCTACAGTTACTTCTACGACGCGGCCCTGAGGCCCGCCACCGGCGGCACGCTCAACAACTCGTTCCTCTACAACCAGAACGTGGCGGCTGGCTACGTCACCTACACCATCGGGCTGCCCAAGGGCTTCACCGTGAAGCCGGGCGCGCGCTTCGAGTACACCTCCATCAACGCCGACTTCAGCAACCCGCAGGGCGTGCTCACGGCCACCAATATTCCCGATTACGGGGTGCTGGTGCCGAGCATTAACCTCTCGCGCAAGTTTGAGAACGGCAACATCATCAAGCTCTCGTACAACCGCCGCATCCAGCGTCCTTCGCTTAACTTCCTGAACCCCAACGTGCAGGCCAGCAACCCGCTGAATGCCTCGGTGGGTAACCCGCTGCTGCGCCCCGAGTACACCAACAACTACGAAGCTGGCTACAGCACCCAGATTAAGCAGAAGGTCAACGTGAACCTGACGGCCTTTGCGCGCAACACCACCGGCGCCATCCAGACCGTTCGCCAGCCCCTGCCCGACTCGCTGAACCCGACCCGCGCCGTAGGCGGCATCTTGTCGCAGTTCCTCAACGCGGGCACTGAGAATGCCTACGGCGGTAGCCTCTTCCTAGGGGTGAATGCCGGTAAACTGAACCTGAACGGTAGCACCGACGTGTACTACGCCGTGCTGCGCAACAGCGGCAGTACGGGTGAGCTCGCCCCAGTGTATAACTCCAGCAACCAGGGCTTCGTAATAAACGCCCGCGCGTTTGGCTCGTACGACTTGGGCAAGAACTACTCCTTGCAACTCTTTGGCTTTTATCGCGGCAAGCAGGTGCAACTGCAAGGCTACCAAACGGGCTTCGGTATTTACAGCCTGAGCTTGCAGAAGAGCTTTGCTGAGAAGCGCGGTAGCATCGGCTTCGGCGCCGAGAACTTCTTCACCGGTTCCATCCGCATTCGCAACGAGGTATCGACGCCCTATGTGAACTCCTATAACGGCGTACCCATCAACGGTCCGATACTGAGCCAGAGCAGCAATAACGTTACCCGCAACCTGAACTTCAAGATTAATTTCAGCTACCGCATCGGCAAGCTCACGGCGGGCCCCACGCGCAGCAAGAACATCAACAACGACGACCTGAAAGAAGGCGGCGGCGGTGACCTTGGCGGCGGTGACCTCGGCGGTGGCGGTGGTGGCGCAGGAGCAGGTGCTGGCGCCGGTGGAGCCGGTGGCCAGCGTGGCGGCGGAGCCGGCCAGCGTCCTGGTGGCTACCCCGGGGCGGGCGGCCAGCGGCCGGGCGGACAGCGCCCAACTGGGGCTACCGACTCGACGCGCCGCACCATCTCGGCCGACTCGCTACAATTGCTGCGCAACCAGGGCACCCGCCCCGACAGCACCGGCGCTCGCCCGGCTGCACCCGGCACGGCGGCCCCCGCTGGCCTGCCTGGTACCACGCCCGCTACGGTTACGCCTGGCTTGGGCACGCCTGCGCAGCCGGCCGACAGCTCGGCCACCCGGCCTGCCACTTCGCCGGCCGTGAAGCCGAGAAGCACGACTTCACCCCTAGGCCCGCCCTCGCCGGGCACTACCTCGCCCAGCGGCATTGTGCCGGCCGGCCAAACCGGCGGGCGGCCCTAGGGACTGCTCGGGTTAGCAAAGCATTATTATCCTGGCTATTTCGGCCCGGTTGGCAACTGCCAACTGGGCCGTTTGCGTTGGAGGAGCAGCGGCCAGCTAACTGACCTGGAAGGGAGTGGCCTAGCCGGCTGCCGCCTAGCCCTGGCCCTACCTTTGCAGCCCTATGCCCATACCCGCCCCCACGCCGCCCGCCGCGCCCGCCGTGCAAGCCGCCGAAAGCGACCTGCTGCGCCAACTGCGCCCGAGCCGCCTCATCTGGCCCGTGCTTATTGGCCTAGGGGTAGTTGGCTACTTGTTTTGGCGCTCGTACGAGCCTGGCAGCCTGGCCCCCTTAGCTGATGCCAAGTGGGAGTGGCTGCTTGTTACGCTGCTCGTGCTCTGGGCCCGCGACCTGGGCTACATCTACCGCATCCGCTACATCGCCGAGCGCGAGCTGAGTTGGGGGCAGGCATTTGGCGTTATCGCCATCTGGGAGTTTGCCTCGTGCGTGCTGCCCTCGGCGGCGGGCGGCACCGCAGTGGCCCCCGTCATCCTAGCCAAGGAGGGCATACCCCTAGGGAAGGCGCTGGCCTACAGCCTGGTAACCGCGCTGCTCGACAACTTGTATTACGTGCTAATGGTGCCGCTGGTGGTGGTACTGGCTGGCAAAGCGCTTTATCCTAAGGCGCTAGACTCGGCCTTCGTCGAGACGCTGCGGGTGCTGTTTTTCGTGAGCTACGTGGCCGTCACGGCCTACGCGGGCTTGCTGCTGTATGCGCTGTTTGTCAACCCATTTGCCGTGCGGCGGCTGCTGGTGCGGATAGCATCATTCCGGGCGCTACGGCGCTTCCGGCGCAGGGCCTACCGCCACGGGCAGGAGATGGTACTGGCCTCAGCCCATTTGCGCGGCGCTGGCTGGCAGTACTGGTGGCGGGCCAGCATCAGCACCGTCTTCGTTTGGACGGCCCGCTACGCCGTTATCGGCTGCCTTATCGCGGCCTTCGTGCCCGTCATGACCGGCCCCGAGTTCCGGTTCATCTTCGCGCGCAACCTTACCTATAAAGTGCTGCTGCTCATTGCTATCACGCCCGGTGGTTCGGGCATTGCCGAGGGGGCTTTCCCCACGTTCTTCGGTAAGTTTATTGGCACGGCGGCCATGACCAGCTTCATCGTGCTGCTTTACCGCATCGTCACCTACTATTTCTACCTGCTGGTGGGCTTGCTGTACTTGCCGCGCTGGGCTGGCCGGCGCCGTTAGGTGGGGCCTAGGGTAGGGGTTATTCCAGAGCTGGGCGCTTGTACGTGGCCCAAAACTCAGGACGGTAGGGAGGTAAGGGGACTCGTTGGGATGGTCCTTTAGGAATTACTGGCGGTGGTCCGGCTTCGGGCAGCAGCATAAAATAGTGGCTGGTGAAGGTTTGCGCATTGAACGGCGGCCCGCCCAGGGTGCGGCCGGCGCTGGCGGTTTGGCCCACGCTGCGCTGCACGTAGTAGCGGCCGTTGGGCGCCTTGGCGTAGCTCACCACGTGCGTAGTTCGGTCGGCGCTGAATACGTGGTTATAGAGATGCGCGACTTGCGTAGTGCGACCCTGGTTTTTGCGAGCCACGCCGTTGTAGGTAGCGGTGTCAAGCTGCCAAAGCGCCTCGTAGTGCAGCACCGCGTAGTCGCGCCGCCGCACCAGCAGCCGGCCCTGGTACACGCCGGTCAGGTAAGTGCCGGTGCTGCGGTGGTTGGTATTTTCAGCCGCAAAGCTGAGCACGTATAGCGTGTCGGCCCCGCGGTAGCGCACGCTATCGAGCTTAAGCTGAAAGCGCCTGGCTCCGCGCGGCTTAAACAAGGGCGCGGTACGCACGGGGTCAGCGGCACTCAGTAAGTAGCCCTGCGGGTTGCCATAGCGTCCCGCCTCCGGAAACTCCGTGCTGTCGCGCCGGCCTTGCTGCCGTAGCACGTGCCGCTGCTGTATCTGCTGGTAAATACCGTCTTCATGCCCCAGGAAGCCTCGCGTGAAGTTGCGGAAACCAGTTGGCACCCGCAGGCGGCTCACCTGCTCTTTTTCCAGGCGCACGGTGTCGTAGCTCGTCACGCGCTGGTAGGTGTACACCTCGGCGGCGTAGTCTTGCTGCTCGTAGTTGAGCGGGATGTGCTTGACCACGCGCTGCAAAATCTCTTCGGGCGTGGGCGGCCGTACGCCCACTGCCCGCACCTCGTCGAGGGCGTAGGCCGCTGGGGCCAGCAGCACCGTCAGCTCCTCGTTGCCAGCCGGCGAGCGCACGTCGGCCGGCGCGTAGCCCAGGCTGGTGATGCGCAGCGGCGTAGGCCCCGGCAGTGCCAGCCCGAAGTGCCCTTGCCCGTCGGCTACGGTGCCCTGCCCTAGGCCCGGCAGCGCCACCGAAGCGTAGGGTATTGGCTGGCGGGTGCGCCGGTCCAGCACCACGCCACGCACCGTGCGCACGCCGCTCACGTTTACCGCACCCACTGCCCGGCGCAGCACGGTGCTGCTTTGGCCGGGCGCCGGGCTGAGCGAACCAGGCACCGGGGCCGCGGCAGCCAGCGCGAGGGCAGCGCTGTCGGGCTGGGTAGCGGTGCTGTCGGCGGCCAGCACGTGCGGCGGCTCTACGGTTTTAAAGAATAAGAAGCCGTCTACTACTTCGCTCCAGGGCCCGGCCAGGGGTTGGTAGTCAAAGGCATAGGTGGTTAGCTGGCGGCCGGGCGCGTCGTGCTTAAGGCTCACGAAAGCGTAGGGCGCGGGGCTAGTGGCCAGTAGGCTGGCTTCGAGGGTGCCGGCCGCTGGCTCGGGCACTGGCACGCCGGCCGTGCCTACCGGGCCGTGGCTGCCGCCACCCGCCAGGGTGCCTAGTATATAAACTTGGTTGGGCCCTAGGGTTGTTTTCAAGGCCCGGCCCATGGGGCGGTAGTTGCGCAGCTCGTCGTTTTGCAGCACCTCCACGTGGTTGGCAAAGTGCGGCAGGGCGCCCCAGCAAATCACCTTTTCGGTTGGGTGCTGGCGCAGGTACCACAGCAGGTTGTCGGCCATCTGGGCGTCGCGCGGGTTGCTATCGGCGGCTACGAAGGTGTCGGCCGTTTTGGCGCTGGGGTCGTGCTGGGCGTAGTCACGGGCCAGCGCGCCCAGGCTGTGCAGGCACTGCTGCCAGAAGGCGGCTTCGGCGCGGCGCCCGGCCTGGGGGGCGTTGGCAGCGCGGGCCAGCAGCGGGGTGGCCTTAGCCAGCTCAGCTTCGTAGGCTACTAGGGTGGTGCTGGGCGGAAAGGCGAAGTGCTCTTCCATATAGCCCGCTACGTCGTCGAGCAGGCTGTAATTCACCGTTTTCGCGCCCTTCTCCGCTTCCAGAAAATCCTCCAAGTCGTCGGTAATATCGTCGCTGTAGTCGCCGCTCAGCTGGGGGTCAAAGCCCATCAGGCGCAGGCCGCCACCGTCGGGCCCCACTAGTGGCAGTATCGCCTGAAACTCCTGCGTTTGCATCCACACCGGAAACACGCTGGCGCGCATGTTCTTGGCCACCGATTTGCCGGCTTCTATCTCGTGCTGCGCCTTGTGCAGGCTAAAAAAGCCGCTTTCCATGGCCAGCGTCGTGAAGCCCATGCGCTGCTGCAGGTAGGCCACCAGCCGGGCCTTGGCAGCCAGCACGTTGCCTTCGCCGTGGGTGGGCTCGCCCAAGAAAACCACCCGCGCCCCGTCGATTTCCGAGCGCAGAAACTCTAAGTCGGCAAACGTGGTGTCGGTAGGGCTGAGGTGAGTAAGCGGGCGGGCGGGCACCAGCGGTGCGGTGGGCTGCTGTGCCTGGCAAGCCCCTAGGGCCCCCCACAGCACGCAAAGCAACAGAACTAAAAAGCGGAACATGGCTAGAACGAGTGCGCGCAAACTACCCGGCGCTACTGCCGGACGCCTTTGCGATGCCAAATATTGTGTTCCTACCCACTGCTCCGCTGCTGGTAGTCCAAAAAAAAGTCCCGCACCTCCTATAAAGATGCGGGACTCGAAGCCTTGTAAAGGGCAGGTGCTGCGATTACTCGGCTTCTAGCATCAGCTTGGCGCCGCTGGTGCCTACCAGCGTCAGCTTGCTATCAGTAAGGGTTTCTACGTTAAACGTATTAGAGCTGCCACCGGCGTCGGGGGTCAGAGTCAGGGTTTTAGCGCCTTGGTCAAAAGCGAACTTGCCATTAGTAGCGCCCGCGGCCCCGGTCATCGAGTACGTATTGTTGGGGTAGAAGTGCAGCGTTTCGTCTTGCTGCGCATCGGTTTGCTTTACTTTGTCGCCGCCGGCGGTGGTTTCCTTATCGGTTTTCCACACTTTGCCGTTGGTCCCGAACAGCATGTTCACGCCTTCAACCTTGCCTGCCTGGTTGCAGGAGGCGGTGAAGAGTAGCGCGAAAGCGCACAGCAGCGTGGCGAGGTAAGGCCGGAGCGAATGAGAGAAAGAGTTCATGGTGAGGTGGAGATGGGTGAGCACGTATAGCACTACTAGATACTAGCAGTTCATCAGCGCTTTACGGCGGACATTTTTTTTGGTTGGCACCAACCCTGGCCGTCCCGATGCGTACAAGAGCTCGCACTGGCTGCCAGCGCAGCCCTAGGCACTTTTTTACACTTAATTACCCTCACCACCATGGGCCTGCTTGATTTCCTGAATAACGAAGGCGAGAAAAAGCCTGCCGCAACCACTCCGGCCGCTAACTCGGGCACCGATTTTTTCGGTAGTAATAAGCCCGCCGACGGCACCGCTACCGGGGGTGATTCCTATACTGTTGTGAGCGGCGACACGCTCTCCAAAATTGCCCGCAACCATTACGGCGACGGCGCCAAGTGGCACCAGATATACGAGGCCAACAAGGCCACCATTGGCAGTGACCCCGACCACATCGAAGTAGGTCAGGTGTTAACCCTACCTAGTCTCTAGGTACTTTTTGCAGAAAAAAGGTGAGAAAAGCCGCTCCAGCGTTGGGGCGGCCTTTTTGTTTTTAGAGGGCTAGGCGCGGGCCGCGAGCACCCGGAAAGTTGCGGAAGCACGTTCGGCGGCTATATTTGCCCCACCAACCCGGTACTCCCCCGTAGTCGATGGGGCAGTTGTTTTTCCGATTTATACAGAAGCGGCGAGAGAATAGGCTCGTTGACCCGCTGGCAACCCTCCGCTGTGGAATGGTGCCAATTCCTACTCTAGCCTGCCCAGTTGGGTTCTAGGGGTATATAAACTGAGTACCATGCCTACCTCTTTTTTTAGTGAGTTGCCGCCCGCTACCCCTGCCGCTTTGGCCAGGCTGGCCGGGCACGCGTTTTCCTGGCTGGCGGTCCGCCGCCCGCCGGCCGCTCAATTGCCCGCGCGCTACAGCGGTTGCTGTTGTTGCCAGCGCTAGCCTAGTGGCCCAGTTAGGGCTACTAGCCAGCCTAGCCACGCCACCCAGGCTTACCAAGTCTGTGGCAGTTAATGAGGTAATCCCTTCTGGGTAAGCAATTTGCGCCGCCTAGGGCACCGCGCCGCTGGCCGCCACCTGCGGGTTGCTTGCTGCCCCCAATTCAAGCCGTCTTTCTTTAGTCAACCAGTTTCTCAATTCACGCATGTCACTCCACTTCGAAACCCTGCAACTGCACGCCGGGCAGCAGCCCGACCCCACCACTGGCGCGCGCGCGGTGCCTCTCTACCAAACTACCAGCTACGTGTTCAAGAACGCGGAGCACGGCGCCAACCTGTTTGCCCTCAAGGAGTTCGGCAACATCTATACCCGCCTCATGAACCCTACCACCGACGTATTCGAGCAGCGCATTGCGGCGCTCGAAGGCGGCGTGGCGGCCGTGGCCGTGGGCTCGGGTCAGGCGGCGCAGTTCATCGCCCTCAATAACATCCTGCAGCCCGGCGACAACCTGGTGAGCAGTTCCTATCTCTACGGCGGCACCTACAACCAGTTTAAGGTGGCCTTCAAGCGCTTGGGCATCGAAGCCCGCTTCGCCGACGGCGACGACGTAGCCAGCATCGAGCAGCTGATTGACGACAAAACGCGCGCCATTTACGTCGAAACCATTGGCAACGGCGCCTTCAGCGTGCCCGACTTTGAGAAGCTGGCGGCCGTGGCCAAGAAGCACGACCTGCCGCTGGTAGTTGATAACACGTTTGGTGCGGGCGGCTACCTATTTCAGCCCCTCAAGCACGGCGCCAACATCGTGGTGGAGTCGGCTACGAAGTGGATTGGCGGCCACGGCACCAGCATCGGTGGCGTGATTGTGGATGGCGGCACCTACGACTTCGGCAACGGCAAGTACCCGCAGTTTACCGAGCCCAGCGAAGGCTACCACGGACTGGTATTCAACGATGTATTCGGCAAGGATGGGCCGTTTGGCAACATCGCCTTCGCTATCCGCGCCCGCGTGGAAGGCCTGCGTGACTTCGGCCCCGCCATCAGCCCATTCAACTCGTTCCTGCTGCTACAGGGCCTAGAGACGCTTAGCCTGCGCGTAGAGCGCACCGTGAGCAACACCCTGGAAGTAGCTAAGTGGCTAGAGCAGCGCCCCGAGGTGGCCAGCGTCAACTACCCCGGCCTGCCCAGCAGCCCGCATCACCAGAATGCCGCCAAGTATTTGCAGCGCGGCTTTGGTGGGGTGCTTTCGTTTACCTTGCACGGCAGCAAGGAAACGGCCACGGCCGTAATCGACAACCTTAAGCTCATCAGCCACTTGGCCAACGTGGGCGACGCCAAGACGCTCATCATCCAGCCCTCGGCCACTACCCACCAGCAGTTGAGCGAGGCCGAGCAAACCGCGGCCGGCGTTACGCCCACGCTGCTGCGTCTGTCGGTGGGCATCGAGCACATCGACGACATCAAGGCCGACTTGGCCCAGGCCCTGGAGGCGGCCGGCGCCAACTCGCGCGGTGGCGACGACGAAGCCATTCCGGAGCCGCAGCCCGAACATGCGCAGCCGCTAGAAGTATAAGCTAGGGCAACTAGCGCCATCCTCGCCTGTCATTGCGAGCAAAACGAAGCAATCGCATCAGCACGACTCCGTATGGTAGTTGAGCTGGTGCGATTGCTTCGCTTTACTCGCAATGACAAGCGCTTTTTAGTCGTGTTATGAATCAGTTATTTCAGCTCCCTAGCCCCCTCCCGCTCGAAAACGGCGAAACCCTGGCCGGCGCCCGCGTGGCCTACCGCACTTGGGGCCGCCTCAACGCCGCACGCGACAACGTGGTGTGGGTGTGCCATGCCCTCACGGCTAATGCCGACGTGCTGGACTGGTGGCCGGGGCTGTTTGGGGCGGGCTGCTTTTTCGACCCCGATGACTGGTTTGTCGTGTGCGCCAACGTGCTGGGCTCGTGCTACGGCAGCACCTGCCCGCTCGACGCCGACCCCGCCACCGGGCAGCCACGCTGCAGTGAGTTCCCGCTGCTCACCATCCGCGACCTAGTGGCGGCACACGAGGCTTTGCGCCAGGAGATGGGCCTAGGGCAGGTGCACACCCTGATTGGCGGCTCGATGGGCGGGCAGCAGGCGCTGGAGTGGGCCGTGCAGCAACCCGAGGTATTTCGGCACCTGGTGGTTATTGCCACCTGCGCCCGGCACTCGGCCTGGGGCATTGCCTTCAACGAGGCGCAGCGGCTGGCCATCGAGGCCGACGCCACCTACCACGAAAACCGGCCCGGCGGCGGCGATGCCGGTCTGGCCGCGGCCCGCGCCGTGGCCCTGCTCAGCTACCGCGGCTACGAGGCCTACAATAACACGCAAACCGACCCCGACGAGGAACGCCTGCGTGACTTCCGGGCCGGCAGCTACCAGCGCTACCAGGGCAACAAGCTGGTGGCGCGCTTCGACGCCTATAGTTACGTGGTGCTCACGCGGGCCATGGACTCGCACCACCTGGGCCGGGGCCGGGGCGGCGTGGCGGCGGCCCTCGGGCACATCCGGGCGCGCACGCTGGTGCTGGGCATCACCTCCGACGTGCTGTTTCCGGTGGTGGAGCAGCAGGAGGTGGCCGCCGGCATTGCGGGGGCGGTATACAGCGAGCTGGAGTCGGGCTTCGGCCACGACGGCTTCCTGCTCGAAACCGTCAAAATCACCCAGGCCCTGGAAGACTTCTACGAAGTAGTGCCCAGCAGCTAGCCAGCCAGAGGTTGCCCCGGCCTGCCCCTTAGCCAACAAAAAAGCGCTTACCCTTCGCGGGCAAGCGCTTTTTTGTTGGCTAAGGTTGCCTACAGCAGGCGCACGTCTATCTCGGTAGGGATGAGTTGCTGGCCGTCTTCTAGGGTGAGCAGGAAGAAGAAGCGCAGTTGGTTGGGCGCTTGCGGGTCGCGGTTGGGCGTGAGCGTGCCCTGAATGCCGGCGTTGAGCCCCGAGAAGGTGTAGGCCGCCGTTTTGGTGGCGCTACCGGGCAAGCTGGCGAAAGCATTCTTCAGCTGGTTGTTGTAGTCGCGCACGGCGCTCAGGCTCGAGCTGAAGGTGATAGTGTTGGAGCCGTTGCCTGCCACGGCCACCGGCAGGTAGTTGGGGTAGCGCGAGTCTTGCAGGTACTCGACGCCGCCGCCACCCATCGCCACTTTCGTAATCTCTTTGATTTTGCCTTTATCGGCCGGAATGCTGAAGGCGATGGAGAACGTGCCGCTCGAGGTGCGGCTGCCCTGCGCTACCGTGCCAGTGTCCACCTTGCAAGTGACTATGGGGAAGCGCTCGAAATACACCTGGTTGGTGACGGTGACGGGAATGGGGGCAATGCTGTCTTGCAAGGGTGCCAACTGGTTGCCGTAGTCCTTTTTGCAAGCCGCGAAGCCCGCCACCAGCATTGCCAGCGTCAAAAATCTAATTGCTGCCTTTTTCATGGAGTAAGTCAAGGTTGAGGAAGTGAGTGCCGCCCTAGGCTACTTGCTGGCCCACCACACCGGGTCGCTGACCGTGACGCTGGTAGTGGGCACGTTGTCGCGGTTGGCCGCAATCTCGGAGGGCGGGTACAGCAGCCGCTGCGGAATATTGGGCGTGAAGACGACGTTCAGCGCGGGCTGCAGCTGCGGGTAGCCGGTGCGGCGGTAGTCGTTCCAGGCCTCGTAGCCGTTGCCCACCCAGGCAATCCACTTCTGGCGAATAATCTGGTTCACCTTGTGGTCGTTGCTGCCGCTCAGCGTCACCACGTTGGGGTTGGCCGCAAAGTACGCGTTGATGTCGCTGGTAGACACGCCCACTTTCAGCATCGACTGGCGAATGCCTTCCTGATAGAGCGCGTTGGCATCGCCGGCCGTATTCAGCCGAATGACCGACTCGGCCAGAATGAACGCACGCTGGAAGTTGGTGAGCTGGCGCACTGGTGCCTCGCCGCCGGTGCCCACTACGTAGGGGCCATACACCGAGCGGCCGGTTTTGGTGTAATCGGTCAGCGTAGAGCCGGGAATAGTGGGGCGCGGCGGCGGCGTCAAGCCACTCCCGTTGTTATACCCCGTGAATTTGCCAAAGGGGGTATTTTCGGTGGGGGCGTCGTAGCCGGGCGTAGTCGTGAAGAAAAACGGCAGCCTAGGGTCGTTGTTCACCGCCAGCGAGTCGAGGATGCGCACGCTGGCCATCTGGTCGTCGGGGCGGTTGGTGACGTTGTAGGCGTAGAAGGGATTGGTGTTGCCCACGGCCGTGCCAAACGGCACCTGAAAGTCGTCGGTGTTGGCCGAGAAGATGGCGCCGGCGCCCTTCTTTAGTACCTCGTTGATGACCTGGGTAGCCAGGGCGGGGTCTTTGCGGCTCACCGTGTTGGCAAATTTGAGCAGCAGCATGTTGCCCATCTTTTTCCACTGGGTCAGGTTGCCCTTGTACACGATGTCGTCGCCGCTGGGGGCGAGCACGCTGGTTTTGTCCAGGTCGGCCAGCCCGTCGCGCACCAGGTCAAACAGGCTCTGCACCCCGTTAGTACCCTCGTAGATGTCCTGCTGCTTGTCGAAGGTGGGATGAATGGACCCTAGGCCCTGCAGCGCGTTAGTGTAAGGAATGTCGCCCCACATGTCGGTCAGCAAGGCAAAATTGTACGCCTTCACCAGCTTGGCGATGCCCGAATAGGCGGGGCTGCTGGCCTGGGTGCTGGCAATGAGCGTCTGGGCGCCGTTCAGGTTGTTGCCGTAGAGGTCATACTGCCACTCGTTGTCGTAGTTGCCGTTGATGGCGTACCGGTCTTCGGTGGCCGGCTGGTTGGCCAGGCCCGCGTAGTGCTGAATGAACAAGTCGCCGTCGCGGCCTAGGGTGTTGCCCACCACGAAGCCGCTGCCCACCAGAATAGTGGGTAGCTGCACGCTGGGCGGCACGGCGGTGGCGTTGTTGGGGCTGACGTTGACATCCAGGAATTTCTGGCAGCCCGCCGCGGCAAAAAGCGCCGCCACTGCCGCCAGGCGAGCGAGCGAGATAGGTAGTTTCTTCATATAAGCTAGCAATGCTGAATTAGAGGGTAAACCGCAGGTAGGCGCCGTAGCTGCGCACGCTGGGCGGACCTTGCAGGTCGAGGCCGCGGATGTTGCCGGCGCCCTGCGTGTTCACTTCGGGGAAGAAGTTGGCATTGGGCGCGTAGTAGAACAGGTTGCGGCCGGAGAAGGAAATGGATACGCTGCCGAAGGGCGTGCGCTGGAGCAGCGAGGCGGGCAGGGTGTAGCCCAGGTTTATTTCCCGCAGCGTGTAGTGCGTACCGTCGAAGATGCTCAGGTCGCTTTGCAGGCCCTGGTTGCTCCAGTAGTTCTGCGCGTCTACCTGAATGTTATTGGGCTTGTAAGAGGTCGAGCCGTCGGGGTTGGTCACGGCAATCACCCCCGGAATAATGCGCGGGGCGTTGCGGTCGACGCCGGTTTCCTGCAGCATGCCGGCGTTGCGGTAGGCCGCCTGCGTAAACGACAGGATGTCGCCGCCCACGATGGCATCAACCAGGAAGGAGAAGGTTACGCCCTTGTACGCGAGGCTGTTGGTCAGGCCCCCCTGCCACTTTAGGTTGGGGTTGGCCGTTACTTGCGAGGAAAGCTCGGGCACCCACAGGCCGGTCTTGGGGTTGATGAGGTACTGGCCATCGGGCGCAGTGGCTTTCTTCTGGCCCAGAATTACGCCGTAGGGCTGGCCCACCACGTAGGAAGGCACCGAGCCGATGAAGGAGCTGCCGGGAATCGACGAGCTGTTGACGCCGGGGTAGATGGATATCACCTTGTTGCGTATCAGCGTGTAGTTGGCCGAGATGTCCCAAGTGAAGCCCGACCGTGAGCGCACGGGGGTTATCGTGGCCAGCACTTCAATGCCTTTGTTGTCCAGCTCGCCCGAGTTGGTGTAGAAGCTGGTGTAGCCGGTCGAGCCGGGCAGCGTAACGGGCACAATCTGGTTGGTGCTCACCGTCTTATACACGGTAGCGTCCACCGTCACGCGGTTGTTGAAGAAGCCCAGGTTCATGCCCAGCTCCAGCGATTTGGTAAACTCCGGCTTCAGCACGCTGCCGCCCCCTAGGGTCGAGCTGGGCGTGAAGCCTACCAGCCCGTTGAAGGGGTAAGTGACGCCGGCCACGTTGTTGCCCTGGCCAGCCTGGGCGAAGTACGTATCAATCGAGTACGGCAGAGCGTCGCGGCCTACCTTGGCCACGTTGCCCCGAATCTTGCCGTAGGAGAAGATGTCCGAGTCGATGTTGAAGGCGTCGGTAAACACGAAGCCCGCCGATATCGACGGATACAGGAAGGTGTTGTTGTTAGAAGGCAGGGTCGAGGATTGGTCTACGCGGGCCGTGCCTTCCAAAAACAGGTAGTTGTTGTAGGCCAGGCTCAGGTCGGCGTAGTAGCCGAGCAGGCGGCGCGTGGAGTTGTTTTCGCCGCTGCCGTTGAAGTTGGCCGCGATGTTGACGTTGTAGAAGTTGGAGAACGCCAGCGACTGGCCCGATACATACTGCTCGTTGCGGCGGCGCTGGTTGATTTGCTGCCCCACCAGCAGGTTGGCGTTCAGCTTATCGAAGAACAGGTTGTCTTTATTGGCCCTAATCAGCAGGTCGCCCGTGAACTCGGCATACTGAATGTCGTCTTGGAAAATCAAGCCGCTCGGGTTGCGCGACGACGTGAGGGCCGAAATCTGCTTGCGGCGGTCGGTATAGGTGTCGAGGCCGGCGCGGTACGTCACGTTCAGCCAAGGCAGAAAGTCGTAGCCAATGGTGGCCACGTTGATGAAGCGCGTGGTGTTGCTGGTCGTGTTGGTGTTGTACAGGTTCCAGTACGGGTTGTCGCGCCCCGGAAAGTACAGGTTACCCCCGGTAGCCGTTTGGATGGGCTGCCCCTGCAAGTCGAAGCTGCGCGGCACGGCCGAAAGCGTGCCGAAGGCGCTGCCCCCGTTACCCGTTTGGGGAGACACCTGATTGGTTTGCGAGAAGTTGACCGTGCCCGTTACCTTAATTTTATTTTGCAGCGTGGTGCCGCCGCCCAGCAGCACGTTGGTCCGGTTCAGGCTCGACGACTCGGTGATGCCTTTCTGCGCCGTGTTGTTGGCACTGAGCGAGAAATTAGACACGCCATTGTTGCCGGCCAGCTGCACGCCGTTGGTCCACAGCGTGCCGGTTTTAAAGAAGTCCCGAATGCTGTTGGGGTACGCCTGGTAGGGCAGCAGCGAGTTGTTGGCCAGCAGCAGCCCGTTGGCGCGGGTAGGCGTGGTGCCGAAAGCCGGTCCCCACGAGTTTGTGTTGCCCGTGAGGATGTTGCCCTGGCCGTTGGTGGTAGTGTTTACGCCGCCCGTGCCCTGGCCGTAGTCGTTTTGGAAGGCCGGCAGCCCGAGGACGGTTTGGAAGTTAAAGCCCGAGTTGACGGTTACTTCCAGCTTCTTGCTGGTGTTAGCGCCCGACTTGGTCGTAATCAGGATGGCGCCCGAAGCCGCGCGCGAGCCGTAGAGCGCAGCCGCCGCTGGCCCTTTCAAGATGCTGATATTGGCAATGTTGTTCGGGTCGATGTCCACGGCGCGGTTGGGCGTCTGGGCGCCGTAGAGCGTGCCGGCGGCGCCACCGTTGGTGCGGTCCGTGTCGTTGCTAATCGGAATGCCATCTACCACGAACAGCGGCTGATTACTCTGCGTTAAGGAGGTAATGCCCCGGATGTTGATGTTGGTAGAAGTACCGGCTAGGCCGCTGGCGCCCGTGATGTTCACGCCCGAAACCTTGCCCTGCAGCGTATTCACCACGTTGGGCTCTGACTTTTGAGCCACGGCGGCGCCCTGAATTTCCTGGGTAGCGTAGCCTAGGGTACGCTTGTCCTTCTCGATGCCCAGGGCCGTCACCACCACCTCGCTTAGCTCGCGCGAGCTTTCGGTGAGTACTACGTTGTACTGCGTGGCGGTAGTAATGGGGCGCTCCTGGCTGTTCATGCCAACCGAGGAAAACACCAGCGTGCCCCCGGCCTGCGGCACCGTTAGCGAAAATGCCCCATCAGCTCCCGTCGATACGCCGTTGGTAGTGCCTTTCAGCAGCACCGTTACGCCCGGCAGGGCTTCCCCGCTTTTCTGCTCTGTCACTCGTCCTGTCACCGTCCGGGTTTGGGCCAGCGCCACTTGCAGCAGCGCTACCAACAACGCGAAGGTCATTAGTAATCTTTTATTCATACAATTTTCATTTACTGAAAAAAATTAAAGAAGCCAAATTTGAGAAGCGGCTAAAGTAGCTGATGAGGACTTCTTGTAGGCTTTTCCAAAACTTAATTATTTATTAAAATCGTCCAAAAAAGCAAAGTCCATTACCGGGCTAGTAGCGGGCTTTAGTTACTAGTCGCTGCTTTGCAGCACGAACCAGTAGGTAGTGTCGTGCTTTAAGAATAGTGCCGCTGGCGGCCGTTTTGGCAGAAACAAAAGAGTTTTGCGGCGTAACTGCTTGGTTAGGCCTAGGGCACTGCTTTAGTCGTAAGCCCTCCGTTGGGCCGTGCTTACTCAAACACGACTCGCACCGGCGCCTGACTAGCGAAGCGCACGGCGTAGATGCCCGCGGGCAGGCCGCTGCGGGGCAGCTCGGTTTGCTGGGTTGTGGGTTGAAAGCGCCGCACCACGCGGCCCGTCATGTCGAGCAGCTCAGCCTCGCCAAGGCGGGCAAAGTCGGCGGGCAGGGCCAACTGCACGGCCGTGGTGGCGGGGTTGGGGTAAGCCTGGAATGTGGCCGGGGCCACCGCCGGGCGGGCCGCCAGCGCCACGCCGCTGCGCTTCAGCAAAGGGCGCAGGAAGTCGCGGATGGTCCAGAAGGTGGTGTCGGCGTAGGCCTGGCTGCTCTCGAAGGGCACGTGGACGGCCTTGCTAAAGCGCCGCAGCACATTGGTAATGCCTAGGGCCGAAGCCCGCGGGTTGAGTTGGCCGCTGCCGTAGACGTACTTGGGCGGCAGCAATGAGCCAATGCGGCCCTGGAAGTACGGTACCGTGGGGTCGGCGGTGCCGTGGGCGCTGCACAGCGGCGCATCGCCGGCCTCGATGATGGTGGGGCTTTCGGCGGCGCCGCTCAGGTTGATGACGGCAGCCACGGTGCTGCTATAGCCAGGGTTGCCGCTGTTGCCCTCGATGCCCCCTAGGGCCGCCAGGTCGATGTAGCTGGGCACCTCGCTGGCTTTGTCGAGGTAGCCGGCCTCGAGCGCGGCAAATGCGCCCGCCGACGAGCCCGCCGCAATAATGTAGCCGGGGTGCACGCGGTAGGTGCGGGCCCCGGTTGCATCCTGCCGGAAGTAGCGGATGGCCGCCTTCATGTCGAGGCCGCCGCGCAGGGCCGCCGCTGCAATCTTGGCCGTGTCGGCTGGCGCGGCTAAGCCCGTAAACGCGTAGTTTAAGCGGTACTCAATGCTGGCCACCACGTAGCCCAGCCGGGCCAGCCGGTTGCAAAACGCCACTGGGTAGGCGTCCGCCTTGGTGCCGAAGAGGAAGCCCCCACCGTGGGCAAACACGATGAGCGGCCGGCGCTGCACCGTGTCGCCGCTGGGCTGGTACACGTCCATGAGTAAGGTTTGGGCAAGGCCGGCGTAGGTGGCGGCCGCGCCGTAGACCACGTCCCGCGTCACGCTCACGGTGCTAAATACTGGCTGGTAGTAACGCCCGCGGGCGGTGTCGAGAACGGCCGCCGTTTGGGCGCGGCCTAGGGCCGGCAAAGCCAGTAGCAACCACAAGTACAGATACTTCATAACCCAGGAAAAGGAAAAAAGGGAGGGATACTGACCTAAGCGTACTGGGCCCAGCCAAGCTTCTATAATACCCCCTAGGGGCGCTTAGGTTGCGCATCTGCGTTATTTGCAGCGCCTTTTGCCTTCTCCTCGATGCCAACCATCGCGCCCCCTTTTCTGCAACCTGGCCAGCGCGTGGCGCTGGTAGCCACCGCCCGCAAGATTACCGCCGCCGAAGTCGATTCTGCGGTACGAACCCTTAGCAGCTGGGGCCTGGAAGTGGTCCTGGGTAGCAGCATCGGAGTTGCCAGCCACCAGTTTGCCGGGCCCGACGACGAGCGCCGCCGCGACTTGCAGCGCCAGCTCGACGACCCCAATATCCGGGCCATTTTTTGCGCCCGCGGCGGCTATGGCACTGCCCGGCTGGTAGACGAGCTGGACTTTAGCGGCTTCATGGCTAGCCCCAAGTGGGTGGCCGGCTTCTCCGACATCACGGTGCTCAATAGCCACCTGCTGCGCCTGGGCTACCAAAGCATCCACGGAGTGATGCCCGTGCTGTTTGGGCAGGCGGCGGGCGAGGCGGCGGTGACCAGCCTGCGGGCGGCGCTCTGGGGCCAGCCCGAGCCTTGCCTAGCCCCGCCCCACCCGCTCAATCGCCCCGGCACTGCGCAAGGCGAGCTGGTAGGCGGCAACCTGAGCTTGCTGCACACCATTACGGGCACCAGCTCGCAGGCCAGCTTCGCGGGCCGCATCTTGTTTCTGGAAGACTTGGACGAGTACCTCTACCACATCGACCGGATGCTGCTGCACCTGCACCGCAGCGGGCAGCTGGCGGGGTTGGCAGGCCTGGCCGTGGGCCACTTCTCGCAGATGCGCGACAACGCTGTTCCCTTTGGCCAGGAGGCCTACGAGATTATCAACCACTATGCCCAGCGCTACAGCTTTCCGGTGGGCTACGGCCTGCCCATCGGCCACGAGCCCGCCAACCACGCGATGGTAGTGGGCCGGCCGGCTACGCTGAGCGTGACGAGCGCCGGCAGCGAGTTGCGGTAACTGCCCCTAGGGCCTGCGCCGCCCAGCAAGGCCCTAGGCCCGCCGTCGGGGATAACGGCGCTTGCGCAGGACCTGGGCCACGGCCCCGGCTACTAGGCCGCCTATGGTGTACCACGCTACCGTCATAGCCTGGGTTTGGGGGGTGCGGTTGCTGGGGGCGGTGCCCAGGCCCAGCGGCCCTGGCAGCAGCACGCCGCCTACGCCCGCCAAGGCCCCTAGGGCCACGCCACGACCCAACGTGTGCCGGCCGCTGCCCACCAGACTGTAATAGAGGCCGTTGCTGAGCACGTCGCCCAGCATGGTGGCCGAGTAAGCAGTTTGCTCGTCGGGTTGCGGCAGGTCTTCTAGGGCCAATAGCTTGCGCAGGCCCCGCTCGCCCAGCACGTCCATGCGGGGCGCATCGTAGGGGCGTAGGCGGCGCACGGTTTCGTGGAGGGCGGTGAGGGCGATGGCGCCGGCAAAACCAGCGGCGAGCGATGCGAATAGTCTCATAGGTAGCTGTGCAATACGAGTGAGCCAGCGGCCAAGTTCGCAGCGGGCGGCGGTGAAAATTCCGTTGCTCGGTTGCACTGGCTCTGGCATCCGTTGTATCTTTGCGCCCCCAGCGGCTACCGCCAGCCTGGGAAACGCCAACTTAGCTCAGCTGGTAGAGCAGCTCATTCGTAATGAGCAGGTCGCAGGTTCGAATCCCGTAGTTGGCTCTCAATATTAAAAAAGCCCTTTGTAAACATGTGGTTTACAAAGGGCTTTTTGCTTTTGCTGCTACTAGTACTTACCGACGCCAGCAGGCAGCGCGGGGCCGTGTCCTAACGGAGCAGGGCCTAGGCTAGGTGCTCGGCTACAGCAAGCCCTGCGGGTGCTGCGAGTCGGCGTGGCCCCAGTCGGTGGCATCGTGCACGGCTTGCAGCACGGCGGCGCGGCCCACGCGCGCCCGCTCGGCGGGGTGCTGCTCGAGGTAGTAATCGGTGACGTGCTCGGCAAACCGGGCAGGGCCTAGGTGCAGGAATAGCCCCCGCGGGGCCTGCACCGCAACGCGGTTTTCGCTGTATAGCTCCTGCTGAAACTCCAGCACGATGGGGTCGGCGGTAGGGTCAACGAGCGAAATTCCAATCAGAAACTCAGTGTGCGATGCCATAGTACGTCCTGCTAGCCGGCCAAGTGCGGCGCGGGAAAGGGTGTACGCCGCCAGGGGGCCAGGGTTAGCTAGCCGCTGCGAGGCCTAGGGCCTAGAGCAGGCGCTATATAGTGCTGGCCGAATACCTGCCGGCGGTACGTTGCCAATGCAGGGCTTGAGCAGCAGAGGTTGGGTTTGGACGGTAGCCAAAATTTTTGGCGTAGTTCGCTTGTACTTTCGCTATCTAATCCTTCCCGTCCGGCCGCCATACAGCTTAGTAGGTACCCAGCCATGTATCACATCATTTACCTGAGCCGGGCCGTGCGGGAGCCAACCCCCGCGGAGCTGGTGGCGCTGCTGCTGGAGGCGCGCAGCCACAACGAGCAGGTGGGCATTACCGGAGCCCTGGCTTACGGGGATATGCAGTTTATGCAAGTGATTGAGGGCGAAGAGGCGGCCGTGACCGACCTCTACGAGCGCATTGCCCGTGACCCGCGCCACCAGAGCGTATTTAAGCTCGCCGACAAAGCCATTGCCGAGCGCAGCTTCGACAGCTGGTCGATGGCTTTTCGCGAAACCACGCCGGGCGAATTTGCCGATTTGCTGGGCTATGCCTCGCCGGCCGAGTGGAAGCGTATTGCCTTCGGCAGTGCATCGGCTGACGCGCTGCTGCTCGAGCGCATGCGCGAGCTCGTAATGGCCGACCACTAGCCAGAGCCAGCTGGGCAACGAGGCCAGCTGGCAGTTTAAGGGCCTAGGGAGTGCCCCGGGCTAAGGCAAAGTGCACTATTCGGGCCTGGGCTTGTACAAAGCTGGCTGGCCGTGCGTAGCTTTACTAACGCCGGCTGGTGGCAGTTTTTCAGCGCATTAGCCAGAAGCTAGTAGTTGCGAAACGGCGCTGCAAGCAAGCGTGCCAGCCGAGCAGGACGTTCTTTTTATGACGGTGCACACGTCCCGGTCAGCGGGCGCCGTTCTGTAAGGGCAACGGGCGGTACTTTTCCGGCGGAGTATCCGTTATCCGCCTGCCCACTTATCTGCCCTTCCTTATGCTCGTAGAGCTACTTTATTCTGCCTTCTCCACTTCTAGAATTCCTACCCCGCGTAGCCCGCAGCTTAGCCCGCCCGCCCGCCAGCGGGGCCCGGTTGCCAGCTGGGCGTTTGTGCTGCTGCTGTGGCTGCTGAGTGGGGCGGCCACCACCGCGCTGGGCCAGGCCAACCAGCCCCCCGAGTGCAGCCAGGACGAGAAGTTTATCAACACCTGGTACTTCGGCTACAAAGCGGGCCTCAACTTTAACGAAGCCACCGACTCCATTCCGCCCAAGGTGCTGACCGACAGCCGGATGGTGGCGCCCGCGGGCTCGGGCGTGATGTCGGACGGCAGCGGCAACCTGCTCTTTTACACCAACGGCGACACCATTTGGAGCCGTAACCACAGCGTGATGGTCAACGGCACGGGCCTGGGGGGCAACCCCCTCTGCACCGATGGGCCGCTGATTATTAAGGCGCCGCGCGACCTCGGTACGCCGGCCAGCGTGCCCATCCGCTACTACCTCTTCACCCAGGACGCGCAAGGTGGCCCTAAGGGGCTGAGCTACTCCACCATTGACTTGGCCACTGGGCAGCAGGGCGAGGTGCTGGCCGCCACCAAAAACACCCCCCTGGCCAAAGGCACCGCCGAGAAGATGACCGCCGTGTTCGACAAGAACGGCTGCGACATCTGGGTAATCGTGCACGGCTGGGGCCCGGGCACCTCTGGCAACGACAACCGCGGCGACTCGTTCCTGGCCTTCCACGTCACGCAAGCCGGCGTGCAGCCTACCCCCGTTGTGTCTACCCTAGGGTTTAAGCACACCCCTAGCATTGCTGCGCAGGGCTACCGCGGCCAGATGAAGGTGTCGCCCGAGGGCCAGCAGCTGGCCGTGGCCCGCTTCAGCGAGACCCTGGCCGACAGCAGCAGCAGCGTCGAGCTGTTTGCCTTTGACGCAGGCACTGGGCAGGTAAGCGGCCGCAAGGTGCTGGACACCGGGGCCGGGCGCTACTACGGCGTCGAGTTCTTGTCGGGCCGGCTGTTTGCCACCGTGCAAAATCCCCCCCAACTGCTGCAGTTTGACTTGAATGCCACCAACATCGCGGGCAGTAAGGTGAGCGTGCCGCTCCGGCAGAAAACGCCCGCCAACCTGGGCTCGCTGCAAGCCGCCTCGGATGGCAAGATTTACGTGGCGCGCGAAAACCAACCGGCCCTAGGGGTCATTAGTCTTAAGTACGTCGACTCGTTGGCTACGACGAAAGTCAAATATGCCGACGATACCCTGGCGCTGGGCGGGCGCCGCAGCGGCCTAGGCTTGCCCAACTTCAACCAAAGCTCGTTGCTGCGGGTAGGCTTCGGGGCGCAGTCAACGGCGTGCTTCGAGCAAACCTTCCAGGCCGGCTCGCCCGTTCCCAATCCGCAGTCCTACGCCTGGAACTTCGGCGACCCCGGCTCGGGCGCCAACAACATCTCGGCTGCCGCCAACCCCAAGCACCAATACCCAGGACCGGGGACTTACAACGTAACGCTGCGCATTACCAACTTCTGTTTCTGCCGCGAAATCACGAGCCAAATCAACGTGCCTGGTCCGCCCCTGCCGGGTAGCATCGGGCCCGCCCAAACGCTGTGCGCCGGGTCGGCCGCCGCCCCCATCGCCAGCACGGCCCCGGCCAGCCAGGGCACCGGCGAGTTCAGCTACCAGTGGCAGTCCTCGACCGACAACGCCAACTGGACTGACATTGGCGGGGCAACGGGCCTGAGCTATGCACCAGGAGCCCTAGGGGCCACCACCTACTTCCGCCGCCTGGTTACCTCGGGATTCTGCAGCCCGCGCACGCCCACGGCCTCGGTGGCCATCACGGTGCTACCAGCGCTGACGGCCGGCACTATCGCCGCCGACCAGACTATCTGCGCAGTCGCTACGCCGGCCCCCCTCACCAGCGGTACGGCGGCTACGGGCGGCTCGGGCTCGTTTACCTACCGGTGGGAATCGTCAGTCGATAATGTGACGTGGACGACCATCAGCGCCGCCGTGAGCGAAGGCTTGGTGCCGGGCCCACTTACGACGACCACCTACTTCCGGCGCCGGGTTGCCTCCGGGCCGTGCACCGCGCTCTCTAACACCGTTACCATCACCGTAACGCCGCCCGTACTGGCCGGTACCATTGCCGCCGACCAAGCACTGTGCGCTGGGGTTACGCCCGCGCCGCTCACCAGCGCCACGCCGGCCACGGGCGGCACTGGGGGCGTCGCTTACCAGTGGGAGTCATCGACTGACAACACGACCTGGACCGCTATCGGTGGCGCTACGGGCGCGACGTATGCCCCCGGCGCGCTTAATGCCACTACTTATTTTCGGCGTCGGGCTAGCGCTACTGGTGCCTGCGCCCCAGCCGTATCGAACGTGGTGACCATTACGGTGGCGCCGGTGCTGGCAGCGGGTTCTATCGGGAGCGACCAGACCGTGTGTGTCGGTACTATCCCTAGCCCCCTCACGAGCGGCAGTGCTGCCACTGGCACCAGCAACATTACCTACCAGTGGGAGTCGTCGGCCGACAACACGACCTGGGTTGCCATTGGCGGAGCTACCGGCGACACCTTTGCGCCGGGTGCGCTCACCGCTACTACCTACTTCCGGCGCCGCGCCAGCGCAAGCGGTGCCTGCGCCCCGGTCGTGTCCAACGTGGTGGCTATAATCGTTACGCCGAACGTGGCACCGGGTACTATCGCCGCCAGCCAGACACTATGCGCTGGTTCCACGCCGGCGCCGTTCACCAGCACCGCCCCGGCCTCGGGCGGCAGCGGCGGCATTGCTTACCAGTGGGAGTCGTCGGCCGATAATTCGACGTGGGCGGCTATCGGCGGGGCCACCGGCGACACGTACGCGCCGGGTGCGCTCACCGCTACCACCTATTACCGGCGCCGGGCTGGCTCGGGCAGCGCTTGCGCTCCGGTATACTCCAACACTATTACCGTGACCGTGGCTCCGGCCCTAACGGCGGGCACCATCGGCACTGACCAGACGATATGCCCCGGCACCGCGCCGGCCGGCCTCACTAGCACGGCCGACCCTACCGGGGGCAGCGGTGGCTACAGCTACCAGTGGGAGTCGTCGCCGAACAACTCGACCTGGACGGCCATCGGCGGCGCTACGGGCGCCAGCTACGCACCCGGCGCACTCACCACTACCACCTACTACCGCCGCCAGGTTATTTCGGGCCCTTGCGGACCGGTATATTCACCGTCCGTCGCCATCACGGTGCTGCCGGCGCTAAATCCGGGTAGCATTGCGGCCGACCAAAGCATCTGCGCGAACTCGACGCCTAGCCCCCTCACCAGCCAGCAAGGGGCTGCGGGCGGCAGCGGCGGCATTACTTACCAGTGGGAATCGTCGGCCGACAATGCCAACTGGGCCGCCATTAGCGGCGCCACTAGCGACACGTACGCGCCCGGTGCGCTCACCGCTACCACCTACTACCGGCGCCGCGTCACGTCGGGCACCGGCACCTGCTCGACGGGCGTTTCCAACACTGTGACGGTGCAAGTGCAGCCGCTCGTGACGCCCACCGTAAGCTTGGCCACGCCGCCTACGCAGTGCGCCGGTACGCCGCTCACCTTCACGGCCGTAACTACCAACGTAGGTACCGCGCCCACTTTCCAGTGGTTTGTCAACAACACGGCCGTGGCCAGCGGGCCCACCTTCACCAGCAGCACGCTGGCCACCGGCGACCAGGTGCGAGTAACGGTGACGGCTACGGCGGGCCTCTGCAACACCGGGCCCGCTACGGCCACCGTGACGGTAACGCGTACGCCCACGCCTACGCCCTCCGTAGGTATTGGCATGCAGCCGGCCGTCCCGGTGTGCCCCGGCGAGCCCATCACCTTCAGCATCACGACCGTAACCGATGTGAACCAAGCGCCCACCTACCAGTGGCAGGTGAACGGCAACAACGTGGCGGGGGCCACCTCCCCGGTTTTCACCAGCACCACCCTGCGCGATGCCCAGGTAGTGACGCTGCGCCTGAGCACCACCACGGCCTGCGGCCAGCCCATTACGGTGGTGTCGAACGGCGCCAACGTGCGTATTCTGCCGCCGGTGGTGGTAGATGCCGGGCCCGATAAGGAGATACTGGAAGGCTCGTCGGTGAAGCTGGAAGGCAGCGCCAATGGCGTGCCCGTAACCTGGACGCCGGCCCTAGGGCTAACTATCCCGGCCAACGACCCGCTGCACCCCATTGCCTCGCCCGCCGTGACGACGACCTACACCCTCACCGCCGGCAGCGGTGGCTGCGCCTCGTCGGACCAGGTGACCGTGACTGTGCGCCCGGCTATTCGCATCCCCAACGCCTTCTCGCCCAATGGCGACGGTAACGACGACACCTGGCAGATTGACTTCATCGAGCAGTACGAAAACACGGTGACCGTCTTCAACCGCTGGGGCAACCAGATTTTCTCGACCAGTAATTACAGCCGCTCCAACGAGTGGCGCGGCGACATCAACGGCCAGCCTGCGCCCATCGGCACCTACTACTACGTCATCGTCACGAAGGGCCCCCTAGGGCGCTCCTACAGTGGCTCGATTACGGTAGTGTATTAAGGGGCTGATTAGCAGCAAAGAACGTCATGCTCATCTGGCGTTCTTTGCTGTTAATAATCAACAATTAACAACTAACAATCACCTGTCATGTGGTGGACGTATGCCCTACTTTCGGCCGTGTTTGCGGCCCTCACGGCCGTGCTGGCCAAGGTGGGCGTGAAAGGCGTCGATTCTAACCTGGCCACGGCCATTCGAACCACCGTTATTCTGGTATTGGCTTGGGGCATTGCCTACTTCCGCGGCGGGCTAGAGCATTTTGGCATGCTCACGCGCACGCACTGGCTATTTCTGGTCCTGTCGGGTATTGCCACGGGGCTGTCGTGGATTTTCTACTTCCGGGCTTTGCAGTTGGGTCAGGTGTCGCAGGTGGCCCCGGTGGATAAGCTGAGCGTGGCGCTGGCCATCGGACTGTCGGTCATTTTCCTGGGCGAGCGCCTGACTTGGCACACTGGCCTCGGGGCGGCGCTCATTGTGGCTGGCACGCTGGTGCTCATCCTGTGAAGCAGCTAGGCAGCCCGCAACAACCCCTAGGGCTTGCGGGCCGCTTGGTGTAGCGCGCCCAAGCGACGGCCCAGGTGGCGGCCTAGCAATGGGTGCTTGGGCTGCCCCACTTGCTGCGCCGCGTAGATGCCGTGGTGGCCCGAAAATAAATAAGCCACCACGCAGGCGAGCGCCAAGTAAATGCCCGCGTGCCCGCCAAACAGCTCCAGGCCCATCAGGATGCACGCCAGCGGGGTATTGGCCGCTCCGCTAAACACGCCCACGAAGCCCATGCCCGCCAGCACGGCCACCGGCAGCGGCAGCACGGGGGCCAGCGCACTCCCTAGGGCCGCCCCAATGAAAAACAGGGGTGTCACCTCGCCACCCTTAAAACCTGCCCCCAGCGTGAGGGCCGTGAGCACTAGCTTGAGGGCGAAATCTTGCCCGGCCAGCGGGTGCTGAAACGCCTCCACAATCACTGGCACCCCTAGGCCCTCGTAGCGCGAAGTACCCAGCGCCCACATGGCCGCCGCCACCAGCGCGCCGCCCACTACCGGCCGCAGGGGCGGGTAGCGCAGCCGCCCAAACTGCTGCCCAAACCAGTGCGTGAGCCGAGCAAACGCGCTGGCCGCAAGCCCAAACAACACGCCCGCCAGCAGCGCGCAGCCTAGCCCCACGGCCGTGAGCGGCACTGCCGGCAGGGTAGGGTAGGGCGTGTGTCCTACGCCCCAGGCGCGGGTTACGGCATCGGCCACGATGGCCGCCAGGAAGCTCGGCCAGATAGCCTCGTAGCGCACGCTGCCCAGCAAGAACACCTCCAGCCCAAACACCGCCCCCGCCAGCGGCGTCCCGAACACCGAGGCAAAGCCCGCGCTCATGCCCGCGATGAGCAGCAACTGCCGCTCGCGCCGCGGTAGCCAGCGCGACAGCTGGTCGGCCAGCGCCCCGCCCATTTGCACGGCCGTGCCCTCGCGCCCCGCCGAGCCGCCCAGCAGGTGCGTGACGAGTGTGCCGCCCAGCACCAGCGGTACCAGCCGCAGCGGAATGACCTCGCTCGGGGCATGTATCTCTTCCAGAATCAGGTTGTTGCCTTTTACCACCCGGTTGCCGAAGTGGTGGTAGGCCAGTCCCACCAGCAAGCCCCCTAGGGGGAGCAGGGCCAGTGCCCAGGGGTGCGCCTCGCGCCAGCGCGTCACCCACTCCAGACTTACCAAAAAGCCCGCCGAGGCCGTGCCCGCCAGTGCTCCTACTAGGCTAGCCAGCAGCAACCAGCGCAGCACAAACCAGCCGGTGAAAGCTGGGGCAAAAGCGCGGAGGCGGGCGGGAACCAAGCAGGAATAAAACGGTCGGAAAGCCATAGCAGCGAACAACAGGATGAGCCAGCAGCGCGGCCCCAGCAGCCCGCCGTTTCGTAGGAATCATCAGCGCGGCACCCGGGGGTACTGGCGGTTCGCGGTGGAAATCCATCACCGTAGTGCGAGGCGAAGATACACCGCCGCGTACTCTGCTTCAAGAACCTGCCGTAGGCAGCGTGGGTAGCCTACGGCGAGCACGCAAAACCCTTTTCGGGCCACTACGATACTTAACCAACCACCTGTCGTCTAATTCGGCAGCGGGCGCTAGGGCCACACCGATTCGCTAGCCCAATTTCTTACCCGATTCAATGCCACCAGCTACGCCTACTTCCGTCCCGAGCCGCGTGCTACCGCTGTCCGACCGCCTGGCCCTGCAACGCACCCGCCTGGCCAACGAGCGCACCCTGTTTACTTACGTGCGCACCAGTCTGGCGCTGGTGGGTTTCGGGTTGGCGCTTTTGCAGTTTCATCCCGAGCGGGGCGGGCGGCTGGGCTACACGGCTCTGGCAATAGCCGTGGTGGTGCTGGCAATTGGCCTGCTGCGCTTCCGGGCGCACCGCCGCAAGCTGGCCGCCTACGAGCACAGTGCCCTCGAAGCGGCCTAGGCCCCGCCGATAGCTGGGCATTACTAAAAACAAAACAGCCACTTAGTATTGCTACTAAGTGGCTGTTATTCAATGTGGGAGATACTGGGTTCGAACCAGTGACCCTCTGCTTGTAAGGCAGATGCTCTGAACCAGCTGAGCTAATCTCCCGTGGGCTATTCCCGTTTGGGATTGCAAAGGTGCACGCTTTTTTTGAGCTTGCAATGCCTAGGGCCCAAAAAAGCGCGAAATCGAAAGAGGAGCAAGTGTAAAAAATTAGGAATCAGGGAGAAATTTTTTCGGCTTGCCTGGTTCTAGCTTGCCTGTGGTAGAGGAACAACCAGGAGGCGCGCCAGCCGTTAAGGGAAAAGTAGCGTGCTTCGGGGCGCTCATAACCTTACTTACTAGCCAAAACCCTTGTTTATGGAAACGCAATTGTTGCAGAACTACTCCGAGCAGGAGAAAACCGCTTACCTGAGCGCCATTGCGGCCCTGGCCACTGCCGACCGCCAAGCCACCGCGCCCGAAGCTGAATTCTTGCAGCGCCTCGGCCAGCAGGCGGGCCTCTCCGACGATGCCATCCGGCAGGTGCTGGCAGCGGCCGACGACTCGAATAACCAGGCTGTGCAGCACAATCTCGATGCCCTGAAAGGCTCAGACCTACGCTTTTCGCTCGTGACTGACCTCATCAGCTTTGCGCGCGCCGACGGCACGTACTCGGGCGATGAAGAAGCTATGGTAGGCAAGATGGCGCAGTACCTGGGCGTAAACACCGAGCAGAAGCAAGCGCTGGAAACCGTGGTAGACCAAGCTGCCCAAGTGCAGCACAACCCGCAAGACCCCGCCAAAGAAGGCTTCTTCAGCAGCATCGGCGACAAACTAAGCAATGTAGGTATCCCCAAAGGCGCGCTGATGGCGGGGCTGTTGGGCGTAGTAGCCCCGATGGTAATCTCGAAAGTGATGGGCGGTGGCGGCAACAGCGGCAGCTACGCCGGGGCCGGCCAGGAGCGCAGCAGCACGCTGGGCGGCATGCTGGGTGGTGCCATGGGCAACCTCGGCGGTGGCAGTTCGCTGGGTGGTATGCTCGGCGGGCTGCTGGGTGGTGGCATGCTGGGCGGCTTGCTCGGCGGCGGTAACCAGCAGGCCAGCCAGTATCCGCAGCAAGGCTCGCTGGGTGGCAGTGGCCTCGGCTCGATTATGTCGGTGCTAGGAGGCCTAGGGGGCCAGCCAAACTCGCAGCCTCGCAGTGCTGGCGGTGGCGGCCTATCGGGTGGCCTCGGTAGCATGCTAGGTGGCCTATTTGGCGGCCGGTAGCAATGAGCAACTGAATAAAAAGGGGAGGGAGTGAATGGCTTTTATGAAGTCCATTCATTCCCTCCCCTTTATTCAGTTATCCATTGTAGTAGCGAAACAGGTCATCAAGCCCCACTTTCTCCTGGCTGTGCCAGTGGCGCAAGCCCAGGCGAGGAGCCGTGATGCCGCGCTCTAGGCGCTTGGGGGCGCGGTAAACCCGAATTTCATCCCACAGGTTGTGGGCTAGCAGCGCGTTGAGCACCGTGGGGCCACCTTCTACCAGCACCGACTGCACCTGGCGCTGGTATAAATCGTCCAGGATGGCGGGCAGCAAGTCGGGCGAGGGCGGTTGGCCAGGCGCGGCAAAGGGCAGCGTGACGTAGGTAAGGTTGGGCTGGCTTGGACGCTCGCGGTGCGTGTACACAATGGTGGGCTGCGAGCGGTCGAGCACGTGGTGGCTGGGCGGCAGCGATAGGTTTTTGTCGATGAGCAGGCGTACGGGCTGCTGGCCGGGCCACTCGCGCACGTTTAGTCGCGGGTTGTCGTGCAGGGCCGTGCGCGTGCCTACCAGGATACCCGCCTCCTCGGCTCGCCACTGGTGCGTGAGTAGCTGCGCCTGCGGTCCACTTATCTGCACCTGCTGAAAGTGCGGCCCCGCCAGAAAGCCATCGGCCGACTCGGCCCATTTCAGTACCAGGTAGGGACGTTTTTGCTCTTGAAAGGTAAAGAATCGCCGGTTGAGCCAGCGCCCTTCCTCGGCCAATAAGCCGGTGCTGACTTGGATGCCGGCATCGCGCAGCTTGCCTAGGCCCTTGCCGGCTACCAACGGGTTGGGGTCGTCGTTGCACACAATCACCTCGGGCACGCCCTTGGCCACCAGTAGGTCGGCGCAGGGCGGCGTTTTGCCGTGGTGGGCGCAGGGCTCTAGCGTCACAAACACGCGGCTCTGGCGCAGCAGCTCTTGGTCGGCCACGCTAGCCAGGGCGTTCACCTCAGCGTGCGGGCCGCCGTGGCGCTCGTGGTAGCCCTCGCCGATGATGGTGCCATCGGGGCCCACCACCACGCAGCCTACCATGGGGTTGGGGCGGGCGTGGCCCTGGCCCAGCAGGGCTAGGTCGAGGGCGCGGCGCATGAAGAGGGAGTCGTCGACGGCAGGCATGGGCAGGTAGCGCAGAGGGTTACGGTGCGTAAAGCTATTGGCCGCGCCGGGGTTAGGCCAAGCACAACGGCTACTGCCCCGCCCCATCTTTGCGGGCCCATGACGACGCAGCAGTTCACCACCACGCTAGCCCAGGCCCTAGGCCCGGCTTACCCCGAGGCGGAAGCCCAGGCCATTGCGGCCCTGGTGGCCGAAACCTTGCTCGGCCTCACGCCTCTGCAGCGCCGCATGCAAGCCGCCGCACCCGTGCCGCCCGCCGTGGCCGAGCGCCTACCCGCGCTGCAAGCCCGCCTGCTGGCCCACGAACCGGTACAGTACGTGCTAGGCCACGCGCACTTCGCGGGCCTGGAGCTGGAAGTAACGCCCGCCACCCTCATCCCCCGCCCCGAAACCGAGGAGCTGGCCCAGCTCATCACCCAGGCCAACGCCCACCGGCCGGGCCTCACGGTGCTCGACGTGGGCACGGGTAGCGGCTGCTTGGCCCTGGCCCTGGCCCTAGGGCTGCCCCAGCCGGCGCGGGTGCTGGGGGTCGATGTTTCAGCCGAGGCGCTGGCGGTGGCCCGTCGCAATGCCGACCGCTACGCACTTGCGGTAGAGCTGCAGCAGCTTGATATGCTGCGCGATACTCCCGGCGGCCTGGCTGCGGGAGCGCTGGATGTGCTGGTGAGCAACCCGCCCTACGTGCGCGCCAGCGAGCAACCCCTGATGCGCACAAACGTGCTGGCCTGGGAGCCCGCTACGGCCCTGTTCGTGCCCGATGCCGACCCCCTGCTGTTTTATCGGCGCCTGGCAACGCTGGCCACTGAGCTGCTGCGCCCCGGCGGCCAGGTGTGGCTGGAAATCAACGAGGCCCTAGGGCCCGAAACGGCCGCGCTGTTTAATCCAGCCAACTTTGCCGAGGTGCAGGTGCTGACCGATTTCTTTGGGCGCGTGCGCTTTGTAAGGGCCGTGCGGGCCTAGGGTTACTCGGTCGGCGCAAGGCTTTTAGGATTAAGAAGTAATAATATAATGTACCCACACTAAACAATAGAGGCCACTGGGGACTTATTAAGCGCCTTTCGCTTGAAAGCGCCCAATTTCTAGTAATCCCATGGCTGAGCAACCGCTTCTGACCCCCTATCATTCTGAAAAGCTAGACCTGCGCAACCGCGTGGTGATGGCCCCCATGACCCGCAGCCGCTCCGACAACCCCCAGCACGCGCCCAACGACCTGGTGGTGGAGTATTACCAGCAGCGCGCTTCGGCGGGTCTCCTTATCACTGAAGGCACTTATGTGAGCCGCGATGCAGTCGGCTACATTAACGTGCCGGGCATTTACACGCCCGAGCAAGTAACTGGCTGGCAAAAGGTTACTGGCGCTGTGCACGCGCAGGGCGGTAAAATATTTGTGCAGCTCTGGCACGTAGGTCGCATGTCGCACCCCGACCTGCTCGGCGGCGCCCTGCCCCTGGCCCCCTCTGCCCTCAATCCGCACGCCCAAGTGTACACGCCCACCGGCTTCAAGGAAACTGTAACGCCGCAGGCCATGACGCTGGAGCAAATCCAGCAGGTGATTGCCGACTTTGCCCAGGCGGCTAAAAACGCGCTGGCCGCGGGATTCGACGGCATGGAAGTCCACTCGTCCAACGGCTACCTGTTCCACCAGTTCTTCAACAAAAGCAGCAACACCCGCACCGACGAGTACGGCGGCAGCATCGAAAACCGCGCTCGGCTGCTGTTCGACGTGCTCGACGCCATCCAAGCCGCTGGCGTAGACCTGGGCAAGGTGGGTGCCCGCCTCAACCCCTCGCTGCACGGCTTGTTTGGCATGACGGTGGATGAGGAAACCATCCCGACGTTTGACTACATCGTGCGCCGCCTCAACGACTACGGCCTCGCCTACCTGCACTTGAGCGAGCCCTTCACCGATGTTAGCCAGGTGCCCCATGCCGAGCCGCACATTGCCCAGCACTACCGCCCGCTGTACGAGGGCACGCTCATCATCAATAGCAAATTCGACCAGGAGAAGGGCAACCAGGTCATTGCTGACGGCAACGCCGACCTAGTAGCTTTCGGCGTGCCCTACATCAGCAATCCCGACTTGGTAGAGCGCTTCGAGCAGCACGCGCCGCTCGCGGAAGGCGACAAAAACACCTTCTACGCCGGGGGCGTCAACGGGTACACCGACTACCCCAAGCTGGAAAATGCTAAGTAAGTTTCACTAAAAAGGCCCGGCTGCTTTTCGCAGTCGGGCCTTTGTTTTAGCATGGTGGCCTATCAGTTCGTCGGGTAAGCTGGCATTGTCGGCTGCTTGCGCTTGTAGAGCAGGATACCGGCCGTAAGCAATCCTTGTCGTATTTGCTGGCGGTAACCGTACGTGGTTCCGTCAAAGGTGAACCGGCGGGTATAAGGTGTTAGACTTTGCTCTAGGCGTAGACTAAAGTCGAAGCGGCCAGCAGTAAATCCGATACCAACTTGTCCTGTAATCTGAGCGGTAATTACACTTTGTGTTAGACTGTTATATAACTCATTAGTGGCCGGATAAACACCTGGTTTTTTTGGTAGGAGAGGTTCGCGCTGATTTAGGGCTAGTGATGGACCAAGCAACACATAACCGCGTCGGCCTAAGTGATATCCACCCAGCGCCGCTATCTCCCATCGGTTAATATGGTGACCAAAGATGAACCATGAAGGACCATATCGTGAGGATAAATCGTAAAAAATAAGATAACGTTGGCCTTCAGTGGACATATATGCAGTTTCGGCCTGTAAAAAGTATCGCGACTGTCCAAGGCGCATCCTAGCAAATGCGCTCAAACGGTAGCCTGTTTCATCGTACTTAGAACCATCACCATTAGTAGCTATAGCATAAGCAGGGGCTAGGGAGATACTCTCCGGTGTAGCTAATGTTTGGGTAATCGCTAGGCTGCCTGCTACTGCCACTGCTTCTAATTGCTGACCCTGACTTGGAAGTGCCATGCTGACATAGCACAACAGAACAAGCATTACATAGTACCGGTTGAAATGCTTGAGTGGCCAAATAGAATTACTCATACTCTACGGCCGGTTTTCGATTGCCCACCGAAACTCTGCGTTTCCGCCGTTTACGCTGTAGTATCCTTCAGAAGGACAGTAATCGAAAAACATGAGGCTTTTTGAAATCTCGTCGTCGTGGTTAGCAATTTTGTGTGTGATTTCTACGCTTCCGTTCGGACCACCATTTTGTGATGTATAACCTAGTGTTGTTTTAACCTCTGCTACATCGCCATAATCTTCTTCTATCCATATGTATGCGAGTACATCACCTAGACGGGATTTATCCCAGTAGTGAAGAGTAGTGTTACAGTTATAGGTATCGCGGATAGTTCTTCTGCCCATCTCATAGCGAGTATCAATTACTGTTGCACTCAGGGTGCCTGAAGAGCCAGTAGGAGTGAGTATTTGTAATTTAATTTCTGGGTCGCCCAGTGTCCAATCTTCGTATACGCTTACATCTGCCATCCACATATTTCGCAAGTATTCTATCTGCTTATCCTTTCGGCAACTAGGTCCGCCTACACCTGTATATGTTGGGTTGTACGTAGCATATGCAGGTGTAGGTGTCCCGCTCCCCCCATCACCAGTAGCCGGGTGGTCAAATTCTGTGTCTTGGCCGCCTTCCAAATTGGCATAATGTTTTGATTGTGCGTCCGTAATGAGTTTTTTTCTTGTAGGTAGTTTGGCTAAGTCCTCGGTGTTGCGTACTCGTTCACTAGGTCCCACTACTATAACCGGGTATTCGGGTGCTTTTTTTGCGTTTATCAAATGCACCCCGCCCGCTGCATCAAATGCCTGTAGAGGCTTAGTATACGTGCGTTCGTCGTACTCTGCTGGTATGTACAATACCAGCGGCGCGTAAGCTTCGGCATCCCATTTATTAATATTTACCGGCACCGAAATATTGAGAAAAGGTAGTTGGGAGAGTATTCCTGCCACCGACTGGTCAGGGTTTGTCTGAGGCACAGCTAAGCGCATAGCTGCCTCAAAGTCGGGCTGCTGGCTGGCAAAGGCTGTGTAGAGTACGTCAAAATCACCGTCGAATTTCAGAAGCGCCTCGGCTTTGAGCGCCTTGCGCAATGAAGTCTGCTGCCCTAGCACCTGGGCCAGCGCCCGCGCTAGGGCTTCGCGGCTTTGGTTGGCAGCCATAGTAGCTGGTTGCTGAGTTAGAGCGTCTGGTTGCGGCGTTTCGCTTACCAGCTTATTGTGGTTACAACTTGCCACGACAGTGGCTAATGCGTTGGCAGCCAGCAATGCTAGCTTGCGGGGGTGGTAGTGTAAAACGCATGGATAAGATAGGTGGGAAAAGGAAAAAATCATATAATCACGTGACTCTATAAGCGCGTTTTTATATGTGATTCAAATGTATAAGAATAAAATGAACATGTGCAAGCAGTGAAGTTACTTTCAGGTATTTATACTTGTTCAAGAGGATAAGTACTGTGCTTTAGCGAAAATAACCGCGTCTGCTGGTGCGTTAGCCGCCCAGCCCGACCTTTGCTCCACTATGACACCCAGAATTCTGCTTGCTACTGCGTTTGTTACCCTGCTGCTCGGGGGCCTAGGGGCCTGCACGAAGGTGAGTGGGCCGCTGCAGCTCTATTTTGTGGGCTCGTCGCGCTTCACCTCGGGCAACAAAACCGGGCAGCAACCGGGCGATACGCTGGCTACGCGGGTATTTGCGACCACCAGCACTGCTAGCCCGGCCAGCCTGCAGCGGCTGCTAGTGCGCGTTACGTATACTCCTAATTATCAGCCATTTGCCTATCCGCAGCCGCTTACGGCGTTTGTGTTCAGCAACTTGCCAGCGGGCCAGCAGTACACCTACCTCGACACGCTGCTGAGCGCCGGCACGAAGTCGTACTTGCTCACCAGCGTATTTGGGGTGCGCACTACCGCGGGGGCCGAGCGCTGGGAGTACGAAGCCACCGACACCGACGGCCACACAGCGAGCCGCTCGTTTGTGACTACCGTGCGGCGCGGCGACTCGACCCAGATATACCATAATTACCCGCTGCGCCTCAACGTGCCGGCGCGTGGCGTGAGCGTGCGGCGCTTCATCCAACTAAAGCCGGGCCTGGCTTGGCCCGCCTACACGGTGCTCGGCACGGCCCCCAACTCTACCCCCGCGCTGCAGGGGCTCATCGATATGGTGCAATCGGTGGACGGTCTGCGCCTGCTGTCGCCCGATACGTTAGGCAATACCGTGTCTACCAAGGTGTGGGCCGACAGCAGGCGGCGCGCTACGCGCTTCCGCCTTACCGCACTCGCCAGCGCGGACTTTGCCAGCCAGCAGGATACCATTGCCATTCGGCAGCAGTACGCAACAGCTCGCGGGGGAGTACGGCAGTCAATCAGCAACCTGACGGTCGGGCAGGTGTATGCCTTTCGCACGAGGCCACTGCAAAACCAGCTTCCCACCTTCGGACTGCTGCGCGTGGTGAGTGTGCCGGGTGGGTCGGCGGCTGGCTTGCAGCTTGAGGTGCGCGTGGCAAAGCAAGCACTTAACGCGGCTTTTACAGAGTAATCTGACCCAGAAATAAAGGGACATTTTCAACGTTAAGCGCGACCTATCGTATATTTACCTGCTGCTTGCTGCCCAGGTAAGCCCGTCATTATGAAGAAAAACCGTAACCTTATTGTAGCGCCTTGCGGCAACGCTTCGTCGCTATTTGCCACGCACTGGCTAAGCGACCCGGAAGCGAGGGAGTTCGACGTGTGCCTGCTGTTCTACCACGCCGAACTAAACGACCCCACGCTGCCCGGCAAGGTAGAGCACTTCTACCACCTCAAGGACTTCAAGTATAAGATGATTCATAATCTGCTCACCAACGTAGCCCCGCAGCTGCTGGATGAGTACGAGTACTTCTTCTTCATCGACGACGACATCGCGTTCCGCACCGCCGACATCAACCGTATGTTCGAGCTGAGCCGCACGTTTAATATGTCGATTACCCAGGCGTCGCTCTCGCACAATTCCTTCTGCAGCTGGCCCATTTTCAAGAACAACGCCAACTGCCTGCTCCGCTACATGGGCCAGGTAGAAGTGATGGCGCCCCTGTTTAGCCGCGAGGCCTTGATTAAGTGTCTGCCCAGCTTCAACGAAAACAAGTCGTCGTGGGGCCTCGATTCGGTGTGGCCCAAAATCCTAGGGTACCCGCGCAACAAGCTCGGCGTGTTCGATGCCGTGATAATGGAGCACACGCGCCCGGTGGGCGGCGGCGAGCTGTACAAAAAAATCAAGGCCGACCCGTACCAGGAGTGGCAGGAAATCATTCAGAAGTACGATGCCATCAAGGACAACTTCGTGGAGTATGGCCGCCTAGCGCTCATCACGCCCGAGCACAACCAGCCCTTGCACCGCCTTTACAAGCTGAACGAAGGCCTCCACAAGCTGCGCCAGCGCGTACGCGACTACGATGTGATGTCGCGCGTGTACAACCGCCTAGGGATGAAAGTGGAGCGCCAAGCCATCTAAAGCCTGGTTTTCCGTAGTAAAAAGGGCAGGTCGAGCTTTACTCGGCCTGCCCTTTTTCTTTAGCAAGAGGTGCACTAGCTGGCAGCTGACCCATTCGCGCGGTCTAGCGCATCGAGTACCGCGGCGTCGCGGGTAGCGTCGAATTTGCGGGCGAACAGCCGCGGCGAAGCCAGCAGCGCCGGCAGGTCGGCCGAGGTGAGCACCTTGGGGCTGCTGCCGCCGCCCGACCAGTCGATGTAACGCAAGTTGTCGTTGACTACCGTGCCAGCCAGCGGCGAGTTGAGCAGCACCGACTGCACCACAAACTCGTCGGAGCCCCAACTGTAGCGGGCGAAGCGCGGCAGCTCGGGGTGCGTGTCGAGGTAGCGCAGCAAGTAAGTAGCGGCCTCGCGGCTGAGGGCATACCAGCCGCCCATGTTACCCCCGTACAGGGGCAGCGGGGGCTGGCGGCGCGGCAACACCCGGCCTAGGAGCTTCTCTACCGCATAACGCCCCGGAAAGCTGTACTCGGTGAAGTGGTACTGCGTAACGCGGCTGCCGTTGGCCTGCCACCAAGCCGAGCCCGGCGCATCGTATTCGGCAAAGGAGCGGCCCGCGTGCTGCTCGAAATACGCCTGAATTGCCCCTAGGGGCTTAATGGGGTAGTCTTCGCCGCTGAGCACGTTGAACACGTCAAACTGTTCAGTGCCCTGCAGCACCTCGCGCATACTTTCGAGTGCAGCCTGGGTGAGGCTGTAGCCTCCCCAGCGCACATCGATGCGGGTGCGCAAAAACTGCACGCCCGGCAATTGTGCCAGCTCGGCACACAACTGGTAGTCAGCCTTGTGGTCGAGGTGCACGAAGCACCGGGCCTGCGGGTGGGCCAGGGCCCCTAGCAAGCGGCGTAGTTGCGCCGGCGCCTTGTGCGCTAAAATCAGGTGCGCGATTTTCATAGGGCTAGAAGGCTAGAATGCGGGACAATAAGCAGTGGCGCAGCCTTGGCAACTTCTGGAGTGGTTGGTGGGCAGCGTTGCTAGCGAACCCTAGGGCCTACTAGCCGCGCTCGCTCGCTACAAGCTAAAACTGGCTTACTGCGCCTCGTGGCTGGGGCGCCACAGGTTAAGCTTGGTAGCAGCCATGAGCAGAAAGAGCTTTAACTCGATAAAGCCAGTGGCCAGTATGCTGCGGATGGAAATAGGCAGGAAGCGCCGTAGTTGGATGTAGCCGAAGATGAAGCCCGCAATGGCAGTCGGCAAGCTGGCAATAACTACGGCGTAGATGCTGTGGAATACTGACAGCGCAATCACGTCACCCACCACATTTACAGCTAGCATCAGAAACACTTTCACCAAGTTGAGGCGCGGTTGGTTTACCACGTCAAGCGTAACGCCAATGAAGCGGTCAATGGGAAAGATTAGGGCAATTACCAGGCTGATGCGCAGTAAGTTGGCAGCCTCGGTATGCTGGTACTTCGCCCCGCCGATGAGGTACACCGGAATGTCGGCCAGGAGAATCATGCCTACGATAACCGGCAAGAAGGCCCAGGTGAGCATCCCCGCGTTCTTGCGCAGCAGCCGCGCTACCTCGGGCAGCTTGCCCTGGTTAAAGGCCGCTGACAGCGCCGGGATGGCCGTAGCCATGAAGCTGCGCAGCGGAATATCAATGATTTCGAGGAAGCGCCCGGCTAGGTTGTAAACGGCAAGCGCCGCCGGCCCCAGCATGAAGTTGATAAGGAACGAGTCGGAGCTGCGCAGCATGTAAGTGCCCACGTAGCTGCCCACGCTATACTTGCCAAAGTTAGTTAGCTCGCTAGTGCAGGTGCGTGTGCGCTGCCCCCAACTGCCTAGGCGCGCCCACCCAAACAGCAATACCAGTACGCTGGTCATGACGGAGGCGGCCACGTAGCAGTAGACTACATTGGCCAGCGAAGCCAGTCCGAGCAGCTTCAGCGCGATTATTCCTACCACAAACGAGCCCTGCGACAGCAGCCGCACATACAAAATGCGGTCGAAGCGCAACTCGGCCTGCAGTAGGCAAGTGGCCATAAAGTAGGGCAACGTGGCAATGAGCACGATACTGAACCAACGCAGCAGCAGCACCACTTCTTGACTTACTCCGGCGTCGCTAGCCATGTAATGCACCCATAGCCAACTGCCTAAGTTAAGTAGGCACATCACCCCCGTGAGGGCCACCGCGATAAACCAGGCCGAGCCCGTTACCTCGGCTACGCGGGCTGGTGTGGCGCCTGAGGTAGCCCGCACCAAGGCCGTTGTCAGGAAGCCTGCCCGGAATGAGTCGGCCAAGCCAATGGTCGAAATAAATAATATCCACATGCCCTGCTCTACAACGGGCAGGGCCCGGAACAGCAGCGACACGGAGATGATACTCATGGCCGACACCGTAAGGTTGCCGGCCAGCGACAGTACCTGCGGATTGTTGGCGTGAGTAAGAACCTTGGAAACCAGTTGTTTCATGAAAAAGCGAAATGGGATAGGGCGCTAGGTTGCGGTCGGCGCTTACGCCGTGGCCCGCTGCGCCTTGTCCCAGGCCGCTGGCTGGGCCTGCCGGAAAAAGCGGCTAGCCCCCTGAAATACGGCTACGTTCATCATGGTGAAATAGAGCGGAATGAGCAGCGGCCCGGCCGCTTGCCCCCGCGCGGCGCGGTACCACCCTAGGGCCGCCGCGCCATAAAAAGCCAACTGCCCTACCATCAATACCGTGTACAGCCCGCCATAGCTATACGCGAGTAGCGCGTTGAGCGGCAGCAGTAAGGCTAGTAGCAGCGGCGTCAGGCTCCAGCGCAGTACCCGGTGCGAGAAGTACAGGAAAGCAACCACCGGCTGCCGCAGCGGATTGAGCAGTGGCAACAGGCGGCTCATCGACTGCCAGCCACCCGCGCAGATGCGTACTTTACGCTTCATCTCTTCCTTGAGCGAGAAAGATGGGGGCTCCATGGCATACGCCGCTGGCTCGTATACCACGCGGTAGCCCGCGTCTACGATGCGCATCGACTGCACAAAGTCGTCGAGGATGGTGTCAGCCTCCAGAGGCTTAAACAGAGACGTGCGGAATGACACTAATTCGCCCGCCGCGCCCATCAGGCTGTAAATGTCCGAGTCGCAGCGCTTAAGCAACGATTCGTATTTCCAGTACATACCCTCACCGGCGCCCGAAGCGCTGCCATCGTGCAGCACGCGCTTCTCGCCCGACACGGCGCCTACCTGCGGGTCGGCGTAGTGGCGCACCAGCAGGCGCACAGCATCGGGGTTAAGCATGGTGTTGCAATCGGTAAACACCACGTAAGGTGTGTTTACGTAGCGGATGGCGCGGTTTTCGGCTAGCGACTTGCCGCCTCGCTCAGGCACGTGCAGGTGCCGCACTTGCGGAAAGGCAGCCAGCACCTCACCCGAGTTATCAGTCGAGCCATCGGTGATAAACAGAAGCTGCAGTTTTTCGGCTGGGTAGTTCTGGCCTAGGGAGTTGCGTACTTTCTCGGTGAGGATGTCAGCCTCATTATAGGCCGGCACTACCAAGGTTACTTCGGGTTCAAAATTGGTTGGAGGCGCTGGGCGGCCGCGGCGGGCCAGACGGGCCCAGGGCCATACGACCAACGCATAGCCGACGTAGGTGTAAAAGGCGACGGCCAGGGCCACCCAAAAAAAGACAAGCAGCATAAGCAAACAAAGTAGCTAGCGGAAAGAAGTGTGGCGGGTGGGATAGATAGAGCGGCTAAGAATTGTTGGTGGCCAGCGAGGCCAGGTGGCTCGGGTTGCGCACCGTATTTTGGGGTTGGCCTTCTACTTCGGCAATGGCCTCGTAGAGGTGTTCGACGGTAGCCTGCCAAGTATGGCTGCGGGCAAATGCTATACGTGCAGCAGTCTGCTGTTGGTCGGCGTCGCTGAGGGCTAGGTCGAGGAGGCGGAGCCAGTGGGGGGCGTCGGTGGCCAGGTAGACGTGCTGGGCAAACATCTCCATGGCCTGGGTGTGGGTGGCTACCACGGGCTTGCCCATGGCCA
>Ga0160427_10000170_pt1 | contig 44715 bp, 46 predicted proteins | sample SolpanmetagenomL_FD_108194 | JGI IMG/M metagenome (GOLD analysis project Ga0160427, IMG submission 108194) | Solar panel surface microbial communities from Lawrence Berkeley National Laboratory, California, USA - L | ecosystem: Engineered > Built environment > Solar panel > Unclassified ...
CCCTGCTACCGTGCGCCCGGCGGGCAGTAGCGCTTGAGGAAGTCGGTGTAGATGGCGGCCAGGTGGCGGCCGGTGCCCACGCCTTCCGAGATGCTGTGGGTGCGGTTGGGGTAGCTCATCATGCTAAACACCTTGCCCTGCTTCACCAGCTCGTTTATCATCTGCTCGCAGTTGTTGTAGTGCACGTTATCGTCGCCCGTGCCGTGGATGAGCAGCAGGTGGCCCTGCAAGCCCGCTGCGTGGGCCAGCGGCGAGTTGTCCACGAAGTAGTGCTTGTCTTCGGGCAGCAAACCCATGTAGCGCTCCTGGTAGATGTTGTCGTAGTTGAGCTGGTTATCCACGGCGGCAATGCTGATGCCGGTTTTGTAGATTTTGGGGTACTGCATCAGCAGGCTGAGCGTGCTGCTGCCGCCCCCGCTCCAGCCCCACACGGCCACGCGGCTGGTGTCTACGTAGCTGTTTTTCAGCACTTCCAGCGCGCCCATGGCCTGGTCGCGGATGTTGAGCTTGCCGATGTTGTGGTAGATGGCTTTGCGGAACTCGCGCCCCCTAGGGGCCGGCGCGCCGCGGTTGTCCAGCGAAGCGTAGATGTAGCCGTCGTCGGCCATGCTGCCTTGGTAAAGGCGGTTGGAGCTGGTGCCGAAGCGGTCAACCACGGTTTGGCTGGCCGGCTCGCCATACACGTAAAACACGATGGGGTATTTCTTGGCCGGGTCGAAGTTGGTGGGCTTCACCATCCAGCCGTCGAGCGTTACGCCGTCGGCCGTCTTCACCTGGAAGAACTCGGTCTTGGGCAGCTTCATGGTCTTGTACTGCTCGGCTACCTCGCCGCCGCTCAGGCGCTGGTGGGCGGGCAGGCTCACCACGTCGCTAAAGGGCAGGGCGCTGGCGCTCGAGTAGGTGTGCAAAGCCAGCTTGCCGTTGGGCGACACGTCGTAGCCGTTGGTGCCGGGCAGGCTGTTGGGCGTCAGGCGCTTGGCCGAGCCGCCCTTGAGTGGCACCGAGTAAAGGTACTTCTGCGTAGCGTTATTGGGCGAGGCCAAAAAGTAAATCTGACCGCCTTTCTCGTCGATGCTTTGCAGGCTGATAACGTCGTAGTCGCCGGGCGTCAGCAGTTTCTCCTTGCCCGCGCGGTCGATGGAGTAGAGGTGGCGCCAACCGTCTTTCTCGCTGGCCCACACGAAGCTTTTGCCTTTATCAACCCAGTCCCAGCCCACGGCTTCGTCCTTGGCTTCGATAAACGCCTTGTCCGTTTCGCTGAAAATGGACTTGGCCGCGCCCGTCGTGGCATTGGCCAGAATAATGTTGCTCTCGTTTTGGCGGCGGTTGAGCTGCTGCAAAATCAACTCCTGGGGACCGGCCCACTCCATGCGCGGCAGGTAGTGCTGCACGGCGTCGCCCGGAATGTCCAGCCACTTGGTAGCGCCGCCGGCCACGGCCACTACCCCAATGCGGGCGCGGCTGGGGTCTTCGCCCACCACCGGGTACTCCACCGGCACGGTGTAGGGGTACAGCTTGTCGGTAGCGTTCAGCATCAAGTAGTTGGGCGTCTTGGTGGCGTCCAGCTGCCAGTAGGCGAGGCGCTGCCCATCGGGGCTCCAGCGGAAGCCGTCGCGGCAGTTGAGCTCTTCCTCATACACCCAGTCAAAGGTGCCGTTGATAAGCTTGTCGGTGCCGTCTTGGGTGAGCTGCGTGATGGCGTGGTCGGCCAGGGTCTCCACAAACAGGTTGTGCCCGCTCACGTAGGCCACCCGGGTGCCGTCGGGCGAGAACTTGGCAAACATCAGCGACGACTCGGGGCGGCCCTTGCCCAGCTGGCTCAGCTGCTTGCTGTCGAGGTCGTATACCCAGTAGTCGCCACGGGTGTCGTAGCGCCACACCTTCTTGGTGTTGGTATTGAGCAGCACCCGGCGCCCGTTGCCTGACAGCTCGAAGCGGCGCACGGCCAGCGGGGTGCTCTGCCCGGTCGGCGTCAGCTGCTGCTGGCTGATGAGCACGGTGGTTTTGGTAGGCGTGCGGGCATCTACCAGCACTACCTCGTTGTTTTGCACCTTGCGGTAGCGGTAGCCGTCGGCCGTCCACTGGGTGCCGGGGCCCACCTGGGCTTGCGCTCCTAGGTAAGCCAATAGCCCTAGGGCCAACGCCGCGGCGGGGCGGAAAAAAGGAAGGGTCATTAAAGAGGGGGAAGAAAGGTCGGATTACAAAGATGCAGGATGGGGGTAGGGGTTGCGAAAGCGCGGCTAAAGCAGCCGGTGCGCGAGCACGAGCAGCTGGCTCTCAGCCATTACCGCTGGGGTGAGCAGCTGGCCGGTAATGAGCCAGGTAACTACTGAATTTACTATGCCGTACCTAGGCGCTATGACTGAAATAGTACTTCTAAATGAGCCTTACGTGGTGGTGCGGGCTGATGCAGCGGTGCCGTGCATTATTGTGCAGCTTAATGCCTTTGCCAACCGAGAGCAGTTTAAAAACCTCATGAACACTGGCTTAGCTTACTACAAAGCTCACAGCCAGCCCAAGCAGCGCTGGGGCTGGCTTGCGGACACGCGCAACATGAGCGCCATTTCGCAGGAAATACAGCAGTGGCTGGCCAACGACTGGAATAAGCAGGCCTACGACGCTGGCTTGCGGGAGATGAGCATCGTCACCTCGGCTAACGTGCTAGGGCGAATAGCCACGCAGCAATATGCGCAGCAGGCTGTGGGCCAGCCCGCTAGCTATGTGCTCGAACCCATTTACTACGAGTCGCTGGCTGCCGCCAAGGCCAGCGTGACCCAGCGCTGCACTGGGCTCAATGCAGCACTGTAGCTGAGTGTAAGCCAGCGCTTTATCTGTTAGTATTGCCCATTGTGCCCCGATAATTTGCTAGCAATTAAGGCGGTGTCGCTACTGCTAGTTCGGCACTCGTCCTTCTCTGGCTCATGAAAAACCTATATAGTACACCCTATCTCACTATTTTTCTGCACAGCACTAATCACCAAACGCTTGAGCTTCGATGGTTAGATTTTGTGCCTAGCGCTGACTTTCGAGCTTCGATGCTCGAACTCATGCGCCTGGCTCGGCAGCATAAAGCTCAGGCCCTTATTGCCGACAATCGGCTGCTACGCGCCCTGCGCCAAGCCGACTTGCAATGGAGCGGCGACTTAGTATTCAAGGGGTTGAGCGAGCTAGGCGGCCGCCGGTTCGCGGCCGTAGAGTCGTTGGATGCCATGAACCGTATGGGCATCAACGCGCTGGTGGCCACCGTCATCCCCAATACGCAGCTCACCAGTCAGTTTTTTGCCACTATTGAGGAAGCGCGTGCCTGGGCTACCAGCCCCCTTTAAGCTCCCGTGCGCACCACCGCGCCCAGCTCGGTGAGCAACGAAAACAGGCCTACGTAGGTGCGGTTGAGGTACACGAAGTGAGCCGAGCCGCGGGGCTCGCGCTGCTGCTTGAGTTGCTCGTCCTGCATCAAATCATCCCCTAGGGCATATAGGCTCGTGAGGTAAGCGGGGTCGCCAAAGTCGAACTCGGGCTGGCGGAAGGGCCTCCCTACCAGCTCCAGCGACTGCGTGAGGGTGCGCAGGTACATGGCGCGTAGGGCGGGTGGGTCGCCAGGTCGCAGCACCTGGGCCTCGGTGAGCAGGGCTTCCAGGCGGGCTGGGTCCCCTAGGGTATCAGGCGAGAGCAAAGCCAAAAACTGCTGCTGCTCCAGTGCGGGCACGTCTTTCACGCAGCCAAAGTCGAGCACGCCCACCGTGCCACCATCGGTGTGACTGAACAGGAAATTGCCGGGGTGCGGGTCGGCGTGCAGCTGACGCAACTCGCGCAGCTGGTACATGTAGAAGTCCCAGAGCGCCTGGCCCAGCTGGTTGCGCACTTCTTGGCTGGGCGAGTCGGCCATAAACTCCTTCAGGTGCTGGCCGGGCAGCCAGTCCATGGTAAGAATACGGGCAGCCGACAGGGCGGGGTAGTAGGTCGGAAACTGCAGGTGGCGCAGGTGCCCGCACTTGGCCGCAATGGCCTGGGCGCGGCTCAGCTCTAACTTGTAATCAGTTTCTTCGAGCAGCCTGGCTTCTACCTCGGCCAGGTAGGGGCGCAGGGTTTCTTCGCGCAGGCCCATAATGCGCAGCGCCACCGGCTTCACCATGGCAATGTCGGAGCGGATGCTGGCGCCCACGCCGGGGTACTGCACCTTCACGGCCAAGTCTTTGCCCAGCTTGCTTGCCCGGTGCACCTGTCCAATGCTGGCCGCCTGCCGCGCCTGCATGTCAAACTCGTCGAACACCTCCTGGGGCGAGCGCCCGAAGGCATCGCGGAAGGCCTTGACTACTAGCGGGCCCGAGAGCGGCGGCGTCTGGTACTGCGCCTGCCGGAACTGCTCGGCGTAGGCCGGAGGCAGCAGGTTTTTTTCCATCGCTAGCATCTGGGCCACTTTCAGCACCGAGCCTTTCATCTCGCTCAGCGTGCCGTACAGCTCCTCGGCATTGGCCTGGTGCAGGTCGGCCATGGCCGAGTCGGCTCCCACGGCGCGCTTGGCGTAGTGCTGCACGTAGTTGGCGCCCACCTTGAGGCCGGTTTTGGCGAAGCGGGCGGCGCGGGCCACTTTTGAAGTCGGCAGCGACTCTTGGGGATGTTCCTGGTCGGACATGAGATATAGAAGGCTAAAAGCTAAAAAGGAACGTCATGCTCATCTGGCGTCCGCACAGCCGAAGCAGTTCTGCCGCACCGCCTAGGGTCGTCCTAACGGTGCGAGCGAGCTGCTTCGGCTGCGCGGACGCCAGATGAGCATGACGTTCTCGTGGTGTTGCTAGATTGGTTAGGCGTGCTTGTGTAGCAAAAACCGGCCGAAGTCAAAGGCCGAATCCAGGGTGTTGCGGCCTACTAAGTCGAAGCTCAGGGTCACGGCCTTTTCCACGGCGGCGTCGGTCCGCTCGAAATTGGGCGACTCGTCGCGCACGAAAAACAGCAGGATAAACTGCAGCTGCCGCAGGAAAATGCGCTGGTAGCCGTCTTCCAGCATGGGGCGGCTGGCTACCTCGCCGGTGCCGCGCCCTTCGCGCAGCAACTCGGCCACGAAGCGCTTGAACTCGTGTTCAAACTTGCTGAGCACCTTAGGGGTAACCGCCGGCCGGAAGCGTTGCGAGCGCCCAAGGGCCAGCAAAGCATAGCTACGATTATTCTTCAACACTTCGAGCAGCGTGTAGTAAAAGGCCAGCAGCTTTTCGCGGGCGCCGTAGCCCTGCCAGGCGGGCTCCTGGCTGGCCTGCGTCAGGGCATCGCGCCCGAAGTCGGCCCACAGCTCGCGGTCGAGGGCCACGAACGAGGCAAAAGAGCGGTAGAATTCGCCCTCCGAAATGCCCTGCGCATCGGCGAAGGCAAAAACGGTTTTGGGCGCGTGGCCGTGGCGGCGCACGTAGTCGAGGTAGGCGGCTTTGAGGGCAGATGCTTCCATGCTCATATAACCGCGGCGGCCCTAGGGTAGTTCGGGCCGCATCGACGTATGTTTGCGCCAACAACGGGGGATTAGCTCAGCTGGCTAGAGCGATTGCTCCGCAAGCAATAGGTCATCGGTTCGACTCCGATATTCTCCACGCAAGCCCCGCCTGCAACATGCACGCGGGGCTTTGCTTTTTATACCGGTTTTGGGAAAGTGTAGCGCGCTGCTTCGTGCGCTAGGTTGCCTGGCAATAAGGGCTCACCAACCAGCTTCTACGCAGGTGCTCCGTACCGGCCCGCTTGAGCAAGCCTCGTCGGCGAGGCCGGCTAATGTCCTCATTTACGCAGTGCAGGGGTACTTTTGGGCGATGCGGAATAAAAATTGCCTCTTTATATATAACTTGCTAGTTATTAATATAGTATCACTTATTAATTTCCTGTTATCTCTACCCAACGTACTATGAAAGCCTCCGTTTCATCCCTCGAAGCGCTTGCTCTTTCCCCAGCAGCGCAGGCCGTTTGCGCCCGCCACAATGTGCACCTGCTTGGCCAAGGCTCGCAGACCTTACTGTTTTGCAATGGCTTTAGCTGCAACCAGCAAGTGTGAACTTATGTGCTGCCCACGCTAGCGGCCCGCTATCGCCTCGTGCTACGACCAGATAGGTACGGGCTAAGTCGACATAACCGCTTATAGACCGAATAAATACGCGACCGTGCAGGGGTATGTGCAAGACCTGCTGGGTATTTGCCGGGTGCTCGACCTGCGGGATGTTATTGTCGTCGGGCACTCGCTAGGGGCCACCGTGGCGCTGCTAGCCGCTATCCAGGCACCGGAGTATTTTACCAAGGCGGTGCTGCTGGCGGCCACGCCCTGCTACCTCAACCTGCCCGGCTACTACGGCGGCTTCGAGCAGGCCGACCTGCTAGCCCTGCTGCAAGAGATGGACCGAAGCTACCGCGATTGGACCAATATGTTTGCCACCCTACTAATGGGGCAGGGCACGAACAGCTCGCTCGGCTACGAGCTAGCTGGGTACTTCTGCGAGTCCGACTCGACCATTGCCAAGCAAGCCGTGCGCTTCGCCTTCTTCGACGACCACCGGGGCATCCTGCCGCAGGTGCCGCTGCCCGTGTTGCTGGTGCAGGCGGCAGATGACGTGGCCGTGCCAACCGAAGTCAACGACTACTGGCTGGCCCACTTGCCGCAGGCTGAGCTTGTAATGCTGCCCACAACCGGCCACTGTCCGCATATGAGCGCCCCGCGGGAAGTACTGGCCGTGATGCGGCAATTCATTGAAAAGTAGAAGGAAATAAAAGAGATTCGCCGGCGGTTAAGCTTCCGTAAGATACCCTAGGTCGCGTAGCGGCTGGGGCAGCCAGTTGCGACCTAGCTTAGGGCCACAGGGCCCGCCGTTCGGATAATAAAGGGCGTTCGACTTTCGGCACGGGTGGCCGACCTTTGCGTTTCGCATGAACTACCGCCTTTTCCGCCTGGTGGCAAGCAGCCTGCTGCTGGTCGCTGCCGCCTGCTCTACCGACGACGAGCCCACGCCCGGGGCCAGCCGCGACAATAACCTGGCCCTAGGCAACCCGAGCGGCGCCGTGGCTAAAACCACGTCGGCCACCAACTACCTGCTAGTAAAGAAGCAGTACACCCTGAGCTATAACCGCGACCAGGGCAAGCCCAACTGGGTGAGCTGGCACCTAAGCAGCGCGTGGCTGGGTACGGCGCCTCGGCAAGACGACTTCCGGGCCGATGAGGAGCTGCCCAATGGCTGGTACCAGGTGCAGGCCAGCGACTACGTAGGCTCGGGCTTCGACCGCGGCCACAACTGCCCCTCCGCCGACCGCACGGGTTCGGTGAGCGACAACTCGGCCACGTTCCTGATGAGCAACATGATGCCCCAGGCGCCGAGCAACAACCAGCAAACCTGGGCCAAGCTAGAAACCTACTGCCGCTCGCTCGCCGAGGCCGGCAACGAGCTCTACATCATTTGTGGCAGCTACGGCCGGGGTGGCACGGGCAGCAATGGCTACGTCACTACCCTGGCCGGCGGCCGCGTAACGGTGCCCGCCACTTGCTGGAAAGTGGTAGTGGTGCTACCCGTAGGTACCAATGACGTGAGCCGCGTGCAGCGCAGTACCCGCGTCATCGCCGTTGCCCTGCCCAATAGCAACTCGCTGAGCAGCAGCTGGGGCAGCTACCGCACCACCGTCGATGCCATCGAGGCGGCCACGGGCTACGACCTGCTTTCGGCCGTGCCAACGAGCGTGCAAAGTGCCCTCGAAGCCAAGGCCGACACCGGGCCCACCAACTAGCTAAGAAATTACGACCTAGGCTAGTGCGCTAGCAATATGGCGCTGTACTTTAGACGCATGAACTACGGGGTATTCCTGGCGGCCGGGCTACTGCTGCTGGCTGGTTGCCAGAAGGACAAAGCGCCGCCGGCGCCCGCGCAGCCAGTCATTATTTCTGTGCACGTTACGGCTTCGTGTCCAGGCATCGCGCCCTCCTACGCAGTTATATCCAACGTAAGCCGCGAGCAGGCCGGGGGCGCGTCCCAGCGCTTTTTCCAACTACATTACTTGCAAGACCAGGTAGATGAGACGCGCATAGTGCTAGAAAACCCCGGGGCTGAGTACGCAGGCGATAGTTTGCAAGCTTCTATTGCCTTGCCGGGCCCCTATGCCAACTTTTCGATACCGGCCAATGGCTTTGCGCAAGTGGATATCCTGGTCAACGGGCAGGTGCGCAAGTCCGCCCGCGTTGATAGCAAAACGGCCATCTTCGACCGCAACCCTTACTTGCAGCGTTCGGCCTACCTCCGCTTCAAAGACCTGTAGCAGCGCATTCAAGAACCGCCGCGTGCCTGTTCCTCAGTTGGCAGCTGCGCCCGGTTCCCTAGGCCCCCGGTACCCGCCACACCCGCGCTACGCCGGGGATGGTAGTGCGGGCGGGCAACTGGCCGGTGCGGGCAAAATCCATCCACAACTGGCGCAGAGGACGGCCAGCAGCTAGCACCTCGGGCCAGGTGGCGCGGCCTAGCAGCGGCGTGGCAGCCCAGGCGGCCGGGGTGCCCAGCAGCAGCGGTAGGTCGATGCAATGGGCAGCCCCAAACGCACTGCCCGGTGGGCGGTAATCCACCACGAAGCGGTAGGCGTGGCCCCCGGCTCGGGCATGCCGCCGCGCAAAGGTTCGCACGCCCCCTTTGTATACCAGCCACGACGTGAGGGCCACCACCAGCGGCCCTAGGCCCGGCACGCGCCCCAGCCAGCGCAACGTGGGGTCGATGACGGCGAAAAACCGCGTTTCGGCGGCCGTGGTGCCGATGAGTATTTCCACAGTGGGCGCAGCGGCTTGCCAGGCTTAGTTTGCGGCGGCTTCGGGTGGCAGCGGGGCCGCGCCGAACTGGGGGCCGAAGGGCATAGCCCCGCGCAAACCGAAGCGGCGCGCAGCCTGCGTGGCTAGCTGTTCGCGGGCCAGTACCTCAGCCACCGGGCCAGTAGTGGGCAGCGAGGCCACGGCCGCGGCCATGGCCTGCACCATGCGGGCACGGCCGCGGGCCAGCCCTAGGGGTGGGCTGTGCATGATAACCCGTCGAAACAGCCCGCGCGCTTCGGGCACCAGCAGCAGGCGCGCTACGGCATCGGCGCCCGACGAGTGGCCCAGCAGCGTTGCCAGCGCCGGGTTGCCCCCTAGGGCCGGGGCATTGCGCTGCACCCAGCGCAGGGCTTCGAGCAGGTCCAGCAGGCCGAGGTTGGGGGGCGGGCCGCCGGGGTAGCCCAGCCAGCCCAGCAGCCCCAACCGGTACGTGACGGCCACGAACAGCACGCGCTGCTCGGCCACCAGCACGGCGGGGTCGTAAAGGGGTAGGTCGCCGGCGCCCGATACGTAGGAGCCACCGTGCACCCACACCAGCACCGGCAATTGCTCGTCGGGACGCCGGTCGGCGGGCAGCGTTACCGATAGGCGCAGGCAGTTTTCGTCGGCCTGCAGCGTCGTCATAAAGTCGCCCAGCACGGCGTCGAGGCGCGCGTCGGGCACCTGCGGGCAAGCTGGCGCGGGGGTATCGGCCACGATGGGCGCGGCGGCCGGCAACTCGGGCTGCGGCGGCGCAAACCGGGCAGCGCGGGCGTAGCGAATGCCGCTGGCGCGCACCACGGCCCCGTCGCGCCGCCCCACGAGCAGGCCCGCCGGGGTGTGGAAGGTTACCGTTGCGGCGGCCGACTGCTCCATCGCCACTACTTACGCCCCTTGCGGATGAGGTCCAGGGCCCGGTCGCGGCCTTCTTTCAGGTCCACGATGGGGCTAGGGTACTGGTCGGTGCCGTACTCGGGCACCCACTTCTTCACGTACTCGTAGTTGGGGTCGTACTGCTTCTGCTGGCTCTCGGGGCTGTACACCCGAAACCAGGGCGCGGCCACGGCGCCAGTGCTGGCCATCCACTGCCAGTTGCCGATGTTGTTGCTCATGTCGTAGTCGAGCAGCTTCTCCGAGAAGTAGTGCTCGCCCAGCTTCCAGTCGATGAACAGGTGCTTGGTCAGGAAAGCCGCCGTCACGATGCGCGCCCGGTTGTGGATGTAGCCCGTTTCGTTGAGCTGGCGCATGCCGGCGTCTACCATCGGGATGCCGGTGCGGCCCTCGCTCCACGCCTGGTAGTCCTCAGGCGCGTCACGGTAGGGGAGGTGGCGCATCTTGGGGTCGTAGGCTTCGGTGGCGGTGTTGGGGTGGTGCCAAATCAGCATCATGAAGAAGTCGCGCCAGATTATCTCGTTCAGCAGCTTCTTGTTCAGCTCCTCGGCCTGCTGCATGAGGGAGCGGATGCTGATGGTGCCGAAGCGCAAATGCACCGACATGCGCGTGGTGCCGCGGTCGAGGGCCGGCGTGTCGCGGGTTTTGTCGTAGTGCTCCACCACCTTGGCTGGCGGCAGCTTAGCGGGCGGCGTGTACTGCTCGTGCCGCTCGAAGCCTAGGTCCTTTAGGGTGGGCCGGCTAGCGTCGCCGCTTTTAGGCCGCGCCAGGTTTTCCTTCTTAAACAGCCGCTTTGAGGGGTGGGGCTTGAAGTCTTGCTCGGGCTTGAGCTGCGCCTGCCAGGCCTTAGAGTAAGCCCCGAACACGTGGTGCGGCTTGCCGTTCTTGGTTAGCACCTCGTCCTTGGCAAAAATCACCTGGTCCTTAAACGCCTGGAACTCCACGCCGTGCGCCGTCAGCAGCTTGGCCACGGCCGCGTCGCGCTCGGTGGCGTAGGGCTCGTAGTCCTCGTTGGTGTACACGGCGGCCAGGTCGTAGTCCTTCAGCAGCTGCCGAAACACGTCGAGCACCTTGCCGTGCCTGGCCAGCAGGCCGCCGCCCGCCTCGTGGGCTTCCTGCCCTAGGGCCTCCACGTGGTCAAAGATGAACGTGAGCCGGGCGTCGTCCGTCGGCAGCTTGTCCAGGATTTCCTTGTCGTAGATGAACAGCGGCAGCATCGGCTCGTCGCGCTGCAAGGCGGCCGCCAGCCCGGCGTTGTCGTCGAAGCGCAAGTCGCGCCGGTGCCAGAAGAGGGTGATTTTCATGGGTTAGCTGTTAGTTGCTCGTTGCCAGTTCTGACTAAAAGGGCGTCATGCTGAGCGTAGCCGAAGCATCTCTTCCGAACAACAACCCTAGGCGGCACGGTAGAGATGCTTCGGCTACGCTCAGCATGACGCCCTTTTAGATATTCTTCACTTCAGCTTGCCCATGCCGCCGTCCACGGCCAGCGTTTGGCCGGTGATGAAGGTGGCCTGGTCGGAAAGCAGGAAGGCAGCCAGGCTGGCCAGGTCGGCGGGGCGGCCCACGCGCTGCAGGGGGTGGCGCTTGGCGCCCGCTTCGGCCTTCTCGGGTGTGTTGAGCAGGGCCGCAGCCAAGGGCGTATCCGTCAGGCTAGGTGCCAGGCAATTTACGCGCAGGTTGCTGGGGGCGTACTCGGCGGCCAGGGCGCGGGTGAGGCCCTCCAGGGCAGCCTTGGCGGTGGCGATGCTGGTATGGAAGCTCATGCCCACGGCCGCGGCCACGGTGCTAAATAGCACCACGCTCGCCCCGCCGTCGGCTTTCTTGAGGCGCTTTACGGTGGCTTGCAGCACCTGCACCGCCCCTAGCACGTTCAGCTCGAAGTCGCTGCGGAAGTCCTCGACCGGCACCCGCTCGAAAGGACGCAGCTTGATGCTGCCGGGGCAGTAGGCCAAGCCGTGCAGCACCTCGGGCAGCGCGTCGAGGGTGGTGCCCACGGGCTGCGTGGCGTCGTAGGCGAAGTGGGTGGTGCCGAGCGCCGCCAGCTCGGGCGAGAGGTGGCGCGAGGCCGTGTAGAGCGTGGCGCCGGCCTGCTGCAATTGCTGCGCTAGCGCCAGCCCAATGCCCGACGAAGCCCCGACAAGCAGAATGTTTTTACCAGAAAACGACATAAAAGTAGCCTAAGCCCAAGAGAAAGAGGTTCTACTAACGGTCAGGATAAGGGAAGGTTAGCCCACTTAGCCCTAGGGGCAACTTACTGCGGCATAGCCAGGCGAGCAGTTGGTAAGAGCGCAGCGGGGTAATCAGCCTGCAGGCTGGGGTCGAGCAATTCTTTTTCATTGAGAAAAATTGGCTCGTTCTCGTTGGCAAAATTCCAGGTACCCACGTAGTGCAGCTGACCTGGCAGCAGCGTAAACACGTAGCGCGTAGCCGCTACTCCAGGAGCGGACTGGGCCCTAGGGCTGGGTTTGAGGAGGCGCTCGGCTCGAAAATCGAGTACTAAATTGCTGTGGTTGAACTCGTACTGGCTGAGGGCGTAGCGGCCGGCGGGCAGGGCGTAGCAGAAGGAGTTTTCGCGCCGCCCACGCAGGGCAGGCTTCACGTTGAAGCGGAATACCTGGCCGGTGCTTAGGTTGACCACCCGCACGTACTGGCCGATGCCCCCACTGCCCGCCCCCAGGCGCTGCAGGCAGGTGCCGTACAGCACGGCCCGGTTGGCGGGTGGGGCCTTAGCCAGGTTCCAGGTGCTGGTTGGGAGCTTGAACCCGCTGAAGCGCGGTAAGTCGAGCGAGTCGCCCTGCGCCGCGCCGGGCCGCCCGCCTTGCACACTAAACGTGATGGGCACGGTAAAGGCAACCGCCACGGGCCGGCCGTTCTGGGTGCCCGGCCGCCACTGAATGGCTTCGAGCCGCCGCGCGTCGCGGAGCACCTCGGCATCCACGTCGGCGCGCAAGCCCCGGGCCAGTTGGATGCTGGTGGTGTGGCCTTGGGCATCCACCACAAACTTGAAGTAAACCTTGCCCTGCACCCCGTCGCGCAGGGCTTTAGCGGGAAAGTGCAAGTCTTTATTTAAAAACCGGATGACACGCTGCTGGCTGGTGCGGGCACTGTCGGCCGCTTCCTGGGGCGGAAATACCGGCAGTTGCTCGGTATAGGTGTAGGGCCGGCTGGGGCGGGCGCTGTCGGCTGGTGCGGCGGGCAGGGCCTGTCCGCGGGCAGCTGCCGCCGCCAGCAACAGGCAGCTGCCCAGCCATGAGTTAGAAAAAGGCATGGCGCGTAAATTACGCCGCTCACCTATACCTCGCTGGGCGCCGGTGCCACCGCTGGCTTCGGCTTGCGCCCTACCAGCCACACGCCCAAGAAGATAAGCGCCGCCTGCCAGGCCTTGTCGAGGGTAAACGCGTCTTTGCCCAGGGCCACGGCGATGAGCACGGCCAGCACCGGCTGCAGGTAGATATACACCCCTAGGAGGTTGGGGCTGGCATACTTCAAGGCCCAGTTATTGAGCAGGTAAGCCAAGATGGTGAGGAAGAGTACCATGTAGCCCAGCTCGGCCCAGATGTAAACCGGAAACCGGCCGTAGTCGGTGTGCAGCGCCTGGGGCAGGCCCACCGGCAGCACCACCACGGCCCCCACCAAAAAAATGCGCGCCAACACCGTGAAGGCGTGGTACTTGCGCATGAGCGGCGCCACCAGCACCAGGTACAGCGCAAAGAAGGTGGCGTTGAACAGTAGGTAGAGGTTGCCGGCCAAGGCATCGGCGGCCACCTTACCGCCGGTGGGACGGCTCAGTACCAGCGCCGCCGCGCCGCAGGCCCCTAGGATGATGCCCAGCAGCCGGGTCAGCGTAATCTTGTCGCCGAGCAGCGCGGCCGAGGCCAGCACCACCACAATGGGCGAAATGGTTTGAATAAGCGAGGCGTTGATGGGTGTGCTCAGGCTTAGGCCCTGGAAGAAAGCCAGCTGGTTGAGCCCGATGCCCAGCAGCCCGCACACGATGGCCCGCCAGTTGTCGGCCTTCCCCACAATGCGCTCGCGGCGGGCGGTGAAAATCTTGAGCACGCCAAATACCAGCGTGGCCCCCACAATGCGCCACACCACCGCCGCCTGGGGCTGGATGTAGCCCGGCATCAGGTCTTTGGCCAGGCTATAGGTGGCGGCGTAGATGGCGGCGGCGAAGAATAAGGCCGCATGGACGCGGAAAGAGGAAGCAGGAGTAGAATCAGGCATGGCGGGCGGCCGCGAAAAGAAAGGCGAAGCCAAAATCATTCGCGGCCGTAATTGTTCTAAGTCAATGTAAAGAACGTCATGCTGAGCTTGCCGAAGCCTCTCTGCCGCGCCGCCTAGGGCCTTGTTCGGTAGAGATGCTTCGGCAAGCTCAGCATGACGTTCTGCTGTCATACAATTCCTAACTGCTCTATGTCTTCCCTCTTCGATTCTCCTACCACCGCGCCACTGGCCGAGCGCCGCCGCCCGCGCCGCCTCGCCGACTACGCCGGGCAGCAGCACCTGCTGGGCAAAAATGGCGTGCTGCGCCGCTACCTCAACGCCGGCCGCCTGCCTTCGCTAATCCTGTGGGGGCCGCCGGGCGTGGGCAAAACTACCCTGGCTTTGCTGCTGGCCGCCGAGCTGCGGCGCCCATTTGCTATGCTCTCCGCCATTAGCGCCGGCGTCAAGGACGTGCGCGAGGTGATAGAGAAAGCCCGCAAGCAGTCCGGCACCATCTTGTTTATCGACGAGATTCACCGCTTCTCGAAGGCCCAGCAAGATGCCCTGCTCGGGGCCGTGGAGCAGGGAGTAGTCACGCTCATCGGTGCCACCACCGAGAACCCGTCGTTCGAAGTGATTCCGGCGTTGCTCTCGCGCTGCCAGGTGTACTCGCTAGAGGCCCTAGGGGCCGATACGCTGCGCGAAATCGTGCGCCGCGCCCTAACCGAGGACGAGGTGCTGCGCAAGATTCCGGTGGATGTGGTGGAAGACCACGCCCTGCTGATGCTGAGCGGCGGCGACGCCCGCAAGCTGCTGGGCTTGCTGGAGATAGTGGTGCAAAGCACCGCGCCCGACCCCGAAACCGGCCGCGTGCAGCTCACCGATGACGCCGTGCAGCAAACCGCCCAGCGCCCCATCGCCCGCTACGACAAGGGCGGCGAGATGCACTACGACGTGATTTCGGCCTTCATCAAGAGCATCCGCGGCTCGGACCCCAACGCGGCGCTCTACTACCTGGCCGTGATGCTGGAGGGCGGCGAGGACGTGAAGTTCATTGCCCGGCGCCTGCTCATTTTGGCCAGCGAAGACATCGGCAACGCCAACCCCAACGCCTTGCTGCTGGCCCAGAGCTGCTTCCAGGCTTGCACCGTCATTGGCTTGCCCGAGAGCGACCTGATTCTGAGCCAAACGGTTATCTACCTGGCTACCTCGCCCAAGAGCAACGCCGCCTACACGGCCATTCGGGCGGCGCAGGCGCAGGTGCGGCAGCAGGGCGTGCACCCGGTGCCCCCGGCCCTGCGCAACGCGCCCACCAAGCTGCTGAAGGACCTCGGCTACGGCCAGGCCTACCAGTACTCGCACAACGCGCCCGGCAACTTCGCCTACCAGGAGTTCCTGCCCGAGGCCCTGAGCGGCACCCGCTACTACGACCCCGGCAACAACCCCGCCGAGGCCAAAATCCGCGAGCGGCTGCGCGACTGGTGGGGCGAGAAGTACGACTATTAAGCTAGGATGGGCCTCGGCGCGTAATGCAAGCCCACTCTCACCGATACACTAACTAAGGCGCTGCTGGTACGCTGTATATTGCCAGCTATTCGGTTAATCCGATTTACTTATTTACTTATGCGACAGTTTTTTAAGTACGTGCTAGCCACGGTTACGGGCCTGGTGCTGTTTTCGGCCCTAGGATTTGTGCTGCTGCTAGTGCTGGTGGCCGCAGCTAAGAGCGTGGGTGCCACCGACAAGGAAGTAGCCAGCAACTCGGTATTGGAGCTGCGGCTCGACAAGCCTATTACCGAGCGGCAGGAAGCCAACGACTTCGGCCCGCTGGGCGGGGGCGACGCCTCCATTGGCCTGCTCAACCTGCGCCAGGCCATTGCCGAGGCTAAGAAGGACGACGCCATCAAGGGCATCTTTCTGCGGCTGGAGTCGGTGCAGGGCGGCCTGGCGTCGCTCACGGAGGTGCGCGACGCGCTGCTCGACTTCAAGAAGTCGGGCAAGTTTATCGTATCGTACTCCGAAACGGAGAGCGAGAAAAGCTACTTCCTGGCCAGCGTGGCCGACCAGATTTACTTGCACCCGCAGGGTCGGGTCGAGTTCAACGGGCTGAGCGCGGAGTCGCCCTTCTTCAAGGGCCTGCTCGACAAGTCGGGCATTGAGGTGCAAGTGTTTCGGGTGGGCTCGTTCAAAAGCGCCGTCGAGCCTTTCATCCGCACCAGCTTCTCCGACTCGGCCCGCGCCCAGGAGGTGTCGTACCTGAACTCGATAAACGACGACATGCTGCAGCGCGTGGCCGCCAGCCGCAAAATCGCGGTGCCGCGCCTGCACACCATTTCCGACTCGATGCTGGTGCACAACGCGCCCGACGCCCTGCGCCTCGGCCTCGTGACCAAGCTCGGCTACTACGACGAAGCGCTCGACTACCTGCGCGGCAAGCTGGGCACGCCCAAAGACAAGAAGCCCAGCCTGGTGAGCCTGAGCGACTACCACGAGGGCGGTACGCCCAGCCAGCGCAGCGGCAGCACCAGCGGCGGCAATCGCATCGCCGTCATTTACGCCGAGGGCGACATCGTGGACGGCAACGGCTCGAACTCCAGCATCGGCGGCGACAAGTTTGCCGAGGCTATCCGCAAGGCCCGCCTCGACGATAAGGTAAAGGCCGTGGTGCTGCGCGTGAATTCGCCCGGTGGCTCGTCGCTGGCCTCCGATGTGATGTACCGCGAAGTGCTGCTCACGAGCAAGGTGAAGCCCATTATCGCCAGCATGGGCGACGTAGCGGCCTCGGGCGGCTACTACATCAGCATGGCCTGCGATACCATTGTGGCCCAGCCCACTACCATCACGGGCAGCATCGGGGTGTTTGGCTTGCTGCCCAATATCCAGCAGCTGCTGGCCGACAAGCTCGGCATCACGATGGACGGCGTGAAAACCGGGAAGTTCTCGGATTTCCCCACCATCACGCGCCCGCTCACGGCCTACGAGAAGCAGCAGTTTCAGGCGGAGATTAACGACATCTACGCCGACTTTACGAGCAAGGCGGCCCTAGGGCGCCACATGCCCGTCGAGCGCCTGCGACGCCTGGCGTCGGGCCGGGTGTGGAGCGGCAGCGAGGCCAAGGCCCGCGGCCTCGTAGACGTGCTCGGCAGCTACGCCGACGCCGTGCAACTGGCCGCCCGCGCCGCGCACCTGCAAGAAGGCGACTACTCCATTCAGCGCCTGCCGCGCCAAAAAACCAGCTGGGAGCGCCTGCTGAGCCGCTTCGGGGGCGACGAGGACGAGCAAGCTGCCGCCGAGGCCCGCCTCATCCAAAGCAAGCTGGGCCCGCTCTACCCGGTGTACCGCCAATACCAGCTGCTGCTGCAGATGAAAGGCGTACAGGCCCGCCTGCCCTACGAGCTGGAGCTGAAGTAGTAAACGTGGCTTGGTGTATCCAAGCCCAAAACGCCTGTCATTGCGAGCGCAAGCGAAGTAATCGCAACCCGGACGACCCCAGGTGGTGACGTTCTGGTGCGATTGCCGCGCTGCGCTCGCAATGACAGGCGTTTTGCTGAATGCTTAGTTGCTTTGCAAAAACTCCGTTTACTCCACGTAGATGACCTTCCACCCCAAGTATCTTTTCCTGGCCCTAGGGCTGGCCAGCGCCACGGCCGCCACCGCCCAAACCACTACGCTCTACCAGCCCCGCGACATCAAGCGCGCCTATGCCAAGGGCACTCGCGCCGCCGACGGCCGGCCCGGCCCGAAGTACTGGCAGAATCGCGCCCGCTACGACATCACGGTGCAGGCCGCGCCACCCGCCCGCGACATCCGGGGCCGCGAAACGATAACCTACGTCAACAACAGCCCGGATTCGCTCAAGTCGCTGGTGTTCCGCATCATCCAGAACATTCACCAGCCGGGCGTGGCCCGCGAGGGCGACACCGGCGCCGACTACCTGACCACCGGCGTCGAGATTGACTCGTTTAGCGTAGCCGGCCAGCCCAGGCCCACCAACTGGCCCGGCTCGGCCACAGCCAAAACGGTAGCCCTGCCCCGCGCCCTAGCCCCCCACGACTCGGTGAAGATGCAGGTGGCCTGGCACTTCCCCATCTCCAAGCAAAGCGGGCGCGAGGGGCAGCTCGACCCCACCACCTACTTCCTGGCCTACTTCTACCCGCGCGTGGCCGTGTACGACGACTACAACGGGTGGGACCGCCTGCCCTTCCTGGACAGCAAGGAGTTTTACAACGACTTCAACGACTACACCCTGCGCGTGCAGGCGCCGGCCAACTACATCGTGTGGGCCACCGGCACGCTGCAAAACCCCAAGCAGGTATTGCAGCCCGCCGTGGCCAAGCGCTTGGCCAAGTCCATGACCAGCGACGAAATCGTGCGCCTGGCCACGCCCGCCGACCTGGCCGCCAAGCGCATCACCAACCAGGCGGCTATGAACACCTGGGTGTGGACGGCCAAGGACATTACCGACGTCACCTTCGCTCTGAGCGACCACTACAACTGGGATGCCTCGAGCGTGGTGGTGGACCCCGCCACCAAGCGCCGGGCTAGCGTGCAGGCCGCTTACGCCGATGCCACGCAGGACTTCCACTCGTCGGTCAAGTTCAGCCAGAACGCCCTAGGGTGGTTTTCGCGCAACTGGCCGGGCGTGCCCTACCCGTTTCCGAAGATGACGGTGGTGCAGGGCTTTGCCGACATGGAGTACCCCATGATGGTGAACGACAGCCCCGAGGAGGACTTGAAGTTTGCGCAGCTGGTGCAAGACCACGAAATTGCCCACACTTACTTCCCGTTCTACATGGGCATCAACGAGAGCCGCTACGCCTTCATGGACGAGGGCTGGGCCACCACGTTTGAGCTGCTCATTGGGCGGGCCGAAAACGGTAACGAGGCGGCCGAAGACTTCTACCGCAAGTTTCGGGTGGTACGCTACATCAACGACCCCAGCACGGCCGAAGACCTGCCCATTATCACGCCCAGCAGCGAGCTGAAGGCCGGCTATGGCAACAACTCCTACGGCAAGGCTTCGCTCAGCTACTTGGCCCTCAAGGAGTTGCTGGGCGACGAGCTATTTAAGAAAAGCTTGCACGAGTATATGGCCCGCTGGCACAGCAAGCACCCCATTCCGTGGGATTACTTCAACTCGATGAGCAGCGCTTCGGGGCAGGACCTGACCTGGTTTTTCCAGAACTGGTTCTTCACCAACAACTACATCGACTTGGCCCTCACCAAAGCCGATAAAACCGCGCAAGGCACCGCCATTACGGTGCAGAATGTGGGCGGCTTCGCCGTGCCCGTGACGCTGGCCGTGACCTACGCCGACGGCAGCACCGAGCGCGTGCACCGCACCCCGGAAATCTGGAAGGCCGACCAGAAGCAAACCGTGATTACGCTGCCCGGCACCAAGGCCGTGCGCAGCGTCGCCTTCGACCACGGCCTGTACCTGGACTACGACAAAAAGAACGACCAATTGACGGTGCAGTAAGCTGGCCGCCTAAATAGCCAAAGGGGCGTCAGACTAGCTGTCTGACGCCCCTTTTTGATTAGAAAGCATACCCTAAACTCACTTGCGCATCCCAAACGGAGCCCGGCTGCCCGGCGGCATACCAGTCGCCTACGTAGTCGGGCCCTCCTTTTATACCCAGGTTGTGAAAATAGAACTTCAGTCCCGCCAGTGTATTCAGCGACAGTCGGGACCCTAGGGGCCAGCGGTAACCCAGGCCGAGCCCACCGCCCTGCCCATGCACAGTAGCTGTATAAGTATCGGGTAGCTGCGACATGCTAGGGTAATCATAGCGCCGAGCTTTTCCTTGATGCGTAAACGCTCCTGCCGAAAGCTGTACATACAAGCTGCCCAGCGGCTGCAGCCGGAAATAGTAGCGCCCCACTAGCGCCGCTTGATAGCCAGGGTAGTCGGAGCTAAAGTAGCGCGAGCCTTGCAACGCAATGGCCCCGTGCCCGCCTAGTCGCTGCTCGTACTCCAGGCCTAGGGTAGGGGCCAGACCCAGGACGCCTACGCTCACCGTGTGGCGCTTTGGGCTAGGTGCCAGGTCTTGGGCGGCGGCGGCACGAGCGAGGCCGAGCAGGCTGAGGAAAAGTACAGTTGTTTTCAACAAGCTTGTGAGTAAGAGGTGTGAGTGAGCGGCAGGGCGTAGGCAACACATGTTGCCTACGCCCTGCTAATTAGTAGAGAGTAAATTCCCGCCAATCGTTGCACCACGCTTTGGCCCGAGGCACCTGCTTACTACAGGCCTAGTCCGATAAGTCAATAGGCAAAGCTCAAAACGCGTATCCTACGCTCAGTTGACCATCCAGCCACGAGCCGGGCTGGCCCACGGCGTTGAAGTCGCCCACGTAATACGAATCGGAGAGCTGGTGCTGCCAGGTATCGGTGTAGACACGGAAACCCAGCGCGGCGTTGGCTACCAAGTGTTTAGTGAGGGCTAGCTGGTAGCCCAGGGTCAGGCCGCCACCCTTGCCGTTGAGCTTGCTGCTAGAAGGTATAGGGCTGCCCCCAGGGTAAACGCTCACCCGTTGCGCATCGTGGCTGAAGGCACCCACCTGCGCCTGCAAATACAGGCCCAGCGGGGCCGTGGGGCGGAAATAATAGCGGCCCAGTAGCCCGCCCTGGTAGCCCGGAAAGTCGGCACTGAAAAACCGTGCGCCCCACACGCCCAGCGAGAAGTGATGCCCCAGGCGCTGCTCAACCTGCACCCCTAGGGCCCCAGCCACAGTAGGAAGACCGACCGACACCACATGCCCCGGCCCGTGCACCGGCTGGCCCGGCTGCTGAGCCCAGGCAGACTGGCTGGCGCAGCCCAGGCCAAGCGAAAGTAAAAGGTATTTCATAGGGACGAGAAAAGGGGGAGTGAAGCGGCCGAAAGTAACTTGCCGGCGCCATTGCCGGCATGACCGCTTAACTCCGCCAACCGTTGCACCAGTCCCTGACCGAAGCCGCCGCCTACATCCAGGCTCACTCCAATAACTTCCAGCCGACTACCGGCATCATCCTCGGCACAGGCCTGGGGGCGCTGGCCCAAGAGGTGGAAGTGGCCTACAGCATCAGCTACGCCGACATTCCGCACTTCCCCGTCAGCACCGTGGAGAGCCACGCGGGCCGGCTGCTGCTGGGCACCCTAGGGGGGCATTCGGTGGCCGTGCTGCAAGGCCGCTTCCACTACTACGAGGGCTACACCATGCAGCAGGTGGCCATGCCAGTGCGCGTGCTCAAGCTGCTGGGCATCAGCCAGCTCTTCATCAGCAACGCGGCCGGTGGGCTCAACCCCGAGTTTGCCATCTCGGACCTGATGCTGATTGACGACCACCTGAACCTGCTGCCCGGCAACCCGCTCATCGGCCCCAACGACCCCGAGTTGGGTCCGCGCTTCCCCGACATGTACGCGCCCTACGACGCGGCCCTGCTCGCTCGCGCCCGCGCCGCCGCCGAGGCCCTAGGGCAGGGCGCCACCACCCAGCGCGGCGTGTACGCAGCCTGCCCCGGCCCCATGCTCGAAACGCCCGCCGAGTACCGCTACCTGCGCACCATAGGGGCCGACGCCGTGGGCATGAGCACCGTGCCCGAGGTTATTGCCGCCCGCCACTTAGGGCTGCCCGTGCTGGCCGTGTCCATTATCACCGACCTGTGCTACCCCGGCCAGCTCAAGCCGGTAGTGCTGAGTGAGATACTAGCCGCCGCCGCCGTGGCCGAGCCTAGGCTCACGGCCCTGATTAAGGCGCTGCTGGCGGAAGGGTAGCAGCCTGGCGCACCTCGGAAAAAGCATAGAGGGTGACAGCTGACGCAATGAATCGTTTGTGCAGGCTATTCATAATGAGTTCATTGTGTAGGCAAATATTAGGGTAGTGAAGGGCGGACTGCTCCGGGTGTACATAACCCGCCTATCACGCCTATCATGAAATACTGCCTTTTATGCTGGCTACTCCTGCTGCTTTTTCGTCCTGGCTACGCGCAGGCTCAGGCACCGGCCGCAATGGCCGAAAGCGACAGTACAATCAAGGTGACGGTAATGCAAAGCGGCAGGTATTCCCATTCGCTATATACTATTAACAACGAGCCTATTACCGGCCCTACGCTGCTTGCGTTGCTGAAAAAATACCCAGAATCAGCGGCCATCCTTCGCAAAGACCGGGCGCACCGCCGCTGGGCCTTGCTGCTGACGCCAGTGTTTGTGGCGGGCATGATAGTGGGTGGCGTTCAAGTAGATAAGCATTCGCCGTATGAAGCTGGCTCTAACTTTAGCAAGGCGCCAGTGCCCTTTTCCATTGGACTAGCGGCCTTTGCGGGCAGTATTGCCTTTTTGGTAACGGGCGACCACCTTGGCCAGGCGATAGAGGTCTATAATAAACACCGGCACAGCGTTAAGTAACGCTGCTTAGGCCTCCCTTTAGGTGCTGCTTGCGCTTGCTGGTGGCTACCAATACATAGGGCTACTTTAGCACTACGCGCTTTTGGTCGTGCACGAGGACTGTGAACACGCCCACGCCGCCCTGCACGGTGTTGCGGATGGCCGACGGCTGAGCAAACGGGTTGCCGTTGGCGTTGCGGGCCTCGCGGGTGCTGAGGCGGAACGAATAGTACAGCGAATCGACGTGGTAGAGCGTGGCCGTTATCGTATCGTTCGGGTTGAAGCGGTAGCGCGTTACTTGCGCGTAGGGCTGGCCGTTGAAGTAGCGGTCGGAAATGTCAGTATCGGTTTCCGAATTGTTGCTGGGGCGGCCCTTGTGCAGCATCAGGCGGTAGTAGTCGGTGGTGGCTTTAGGGTCGGTCCAGCGGGTGCGGAACGACGCCTGGCGGTTAGTGCCAGTGCCGCTAAAGGCATAGCTCACCGAGTCGATGGGTATGAAGGAGGGTACTACGGCCGTGCCCGTGATGTGGCGGCCGCGGGTATCCTGCGCATCGATAGCGAAGCGCTGCCCAGCCTGCGCCCGAATAGGATTGGTGCCGATATGGGTGTAGTACTTACCGGTAGTGCGGTCTACACCCGGCAAAAACCGGAGCGGCGTAACCCGGCCGTTGGGCAGCGTCAGGTTCACCGTCACATCGGTCGGCAGCTGAATAATTTGCCCATTGGGTAGCGTCAGGGCCTGCACCTGCGCCGATGAGGCCTGCCCATTATCCAGGTAAGGCACCGATTCGGTGATGGTGAGGCGCGGAATCACGCCCGGTTCCAGGTAGCACTCCAGCACCAACTGGTTGTTGTACTCCGGCAGCGGCACGTTGATGTCCTTCTGCAGCGACCCGCACCCCGCCGCCCCCAGCAGCCCTAGGGCCGCCGCGCCCCGTATCAGATAAGAAACTCGCATATAGTCAATAACAGCTTTGGTAGGTCAATAAAAGCCAGTCGCGTCGCTGGGCCTGCATCCAAGCCATCAGTTAAAACTTGAAATTGTAGGTGACCGAGGGAATGAAGGGGAACAGCGACACCTGCCGGGCGCGGTAGCCCGTGATGCGGTCCGTGGCCTTGTCGCGGGTTTGCTCGAAGTAGATGAAGTAGGCATTGCGCCGGTTGTAGGCGTTGTAGATGCTGAAGGTGAGGTCGCGCTCGGTGCCGAAGCGCACGGGCTTGAGCTTCCACACCAGCCCTAGGTCGAGGCGGTGGTAGGGGATGAGCCGGTACTGGTTGCGGTCGGGGTAGAGGGGCACCGCCTGGATGCCGCCCTGGTAGATGTCCTGCAGCGCGAACCGGCCCTGGGGCAGCGTAGTCGGCGCCCCGCTGGTATACACAAAACTGGCCGTGAGGTTGATGCGGTCGTTGAGCTGGTGCAGCACCACGATGTTGAGGTTGTGGCGCCGGTCGTAGGTGGGGTGGAAGTCGCGGCCGCCGTTGATGCCGGGGTTGCCGCCCTGGGGCGGGAAGTTGCGCCAGGCCCAGGCCAGCGTGTAGCCAATCCAGCCAGTGGTTTTGCCCTCTTTCTTCTCCAAGTACAGCTCGTTGCCGTAGGCCCAGCCCTTGCCGAATAAGAACTCCTGGCCCAGGTTGGGGTTGGCAAAAATCTGGGCGCCGTCGCGGAAGTCAATCTGGTTGGCGGCCCACTTATAGTATACCTCGTCGGTAAGCAAAAACTTACCGCCACCCAGCAAGAAATTGACGCCCGTGCTCACCTGCTGCGAGCGCTGGGGGTGCACGTTCTGGCGCGACGGGTACCAGATGTCGGTGGGCAGCGAGGCGCCCGAGTTGCTCACCAGGTGCACGTACTGGTACATGAGTGCGTAGCTGCCCTTCAGGCTCACCTGGGGGCCTAGGGAATAGCGCAGCGAGGCCCGCGGCTCCAGCCCGCCAAAGTGGTCGGCATCCGAGCGGAAGCCGGTAGCGCGCAGCCCCAGCTCCGCCTGAAAGTCTTCGTTGACTTTGATATTGTCGGAACCATAAACACCTACTTCCTGGCCCGGATAAGCCACGTCGGAGCCAAAATTCACCGAGTTGTCCTGCGAGCTGCGCTGCAGGCGGCCCACCCCAAACTGGTGCTGCGTGAAGCTGGCCCCGAACTTGATGACGTGGCGCCCGCCCTCGGGCAGGTAGTCGAAATCGGTGCGAGCGTTGTAGTCGCGAATGGCCGAGCCTAGCGAGAAGCTAAACTGGTCGATGGAGTTGCCCAGGTTGTACTTGTAGTCGGTGATGCCCACTTGCGTGTTGGCCGTGAGGCGGGGCGAAAACACGTGCTGCCAGCGCAAATCCCCTAGGGTATTGCCCCAGGTGAAAGCCGCCTGAAAGCCGTTGGGCGAGGTGAAGCCGAAGTTGTCGCGCCCCAGGTAGCCGGTCAAAAACAACTGGTCGCGCTCGGTGAGGGAGTAGTTGGCCTTGAAGTTGAGGTCGTAGAAGTAGTAGTCCGGGATGGGCGAGTAATCCTCCTTGCCGGCATTGGCGCGGTTGAGGGCGCGGGTAAAAATGTCGAAGTAGGTGCGCCGCCCGCTCACGATAAACGAGCCCCGGGCCGGCCGGCTATCCGAGTGCGAACCCAGCGGCCCCTCAAAGCTGAGGCGCGACGATATCAGCCCGATGCCGGCCGTGGTGGTGAATTTTTGGCGGTTGCCCTCGCGCAGCTTCACGTCAATTACTGACGAGAGGCGCCCGCCAAACTGCGCCGGAAAGCCCGCCTTGTACAAGTCCACGCTCTGCACGGCGTCGGAGTTGAACACCGAGAATAGCCCAAACAAGTGGTTGGGGTTATACACCACCGAGTTGTCGAGCAGCACCAGGTTTTGGTCGCTGCTGCCACCGCGCACAAACAAGCCGCTGCTGCCTTCGCCACCGCTTTGCACGCCCGGCTTCAGCTGCAAAGTCTTCAGGATATCGACCTCGCCGAACAGCGCGGGCAACAGCTTGGCCTCGCGGATGCTGAGGTGCTCCACGCCCATCTGCGTCGACTTGAGCTTCTCCTTGAGCGTTTGCTGGCCCTGCACCACCACTTCGCCGAGGGTGCTGCTGCTCGAAGCCAGCGTAAAGGTGTGCTGCTGGTTGCGGTGCACGTTGAGGCTGAACGTTTGGCTGGTAAAGCCGACAAACGACACCGTTACCTGCTGCGGCCCTTCGGGAATGGCGAGGCTGTAGCGGCCATCGGCCTCGGTGGCGGTGCCCAGCCCGAGGGCCGGCACGGCCACGGTAGCCCCCGGCAAGGTGGTGCCGTCGGTGGCGCGCACCACGCCGCTGAGCACGTAGCGCACCTGCGCCCAACCGGCGCGCGGCCCCAGCAGCAAAACGACCCCAAGCAATAAAATCGTTGTTAAACGTAGCAACCGCATCATACCTACCAAATATACTCGCGCTGGGTGGTGCCTCGCCCAACGCAGCGCAGGCGGGCTTAGTTTGCGGGCGGAGGCAAAATGGTTGGCTTGCTCATGTTTGGTTCATCTAGCAGCCCGGCCTCGTCTTTTAGGGCCACTCCCGATATACCACGCCAAAGCGATTCGCCTAGCAGCCAGGCAAGTTTTTCGGCCGCCGTGGCGTAGGGCAGCCCCGCCGGCCGGATGTTTGACACGCAATTGCGCGCCTCGTCGGTGAGGCCCGGCCGGGGCCCTAGGGTGAAGTAGGCGCCCAAGCTATCGGGCGCGCTGAGGCCGGGGCGCTCGCCCAGCAGCATCAGTACTGGGCGGGCGCCCAGCAACTGGCCTACCTCATCGGCCAGAGCCACGCGGGCTTGCTCGGCCACCACCAGTGGGCCTAGGCGAAGCCCCGCAGCTTGCAGGCGCGGCAGCAGCAGGCGCAGCAGCGGCAAGCCGTGCGTGTTGGCCGCGGTAGCCGAGAGGCCATCGGCCAGCACCACGGCCACGTCGCAAGCTGGGCCCGCGGCCTGGGACAGCGCCGTGCGCGCCGCCTCGCTCAGCTGGCGGCCCAGGTCAGGGCGGCGCAGGTAGGCAGTCCTAGGGAGGCTAGCTCGGCTAGCAGCCGGTCGGTATCCAGCGTCGAGTACACGGCATCGCGGGCGTGCGCGTGGGCCAGCCGAAAGGCCAGCGCTTCGGCCAGTGGCACGCTGGTGCCGATGCGCCCCAGCGCAATGCGCGCCGCCGTGAAGCTGCGTAAACTAGCCCAAGGGTCGGGCGCGGGCGGCAGGGTAGGGAGCTGGTCGGACATGGGCAGGAGCTTAAATGTCGGCAGTTAGAAGATGCTACCCAGAAATTAGGCCGGGTTTTGCACCCCATAGTGAATCATTGCCAGCTTACATCACAACTTGCTAAAATATAGCGCGTTGCTCACACTCTAGGCAAGCTGGTTAGTATAAAGGATTCAGTTAGTAGTCTAAAACCGGTACACTGAGTTCAGCAGCTAGTACAAAACCAGGCAGGATTGCAGCGCCGGTGGCAGTTGGCGCCATAAACCAGCGGCATCGGCCGCCGGGCGCAGTTGGTTTTGCGCCGTGAAGATGCCCTGGCGCAGCAGCCAAGCCTCGAACTCGGGTGCGGGGCGCAGCCCTAGGGTCTGGCGCAAGTATAGGGCATCGTGGAAGCTCGTGGACTGGTAGCCGAGCATGATGTCGTCGGCACCGGGCACGCCCATGAAGTAGGTGCAGCCGGCCACGCCCAGCAGCGTCAGCAGGGTGTCCATGTCGTCTTGGTCGGCTTCGGCGTGGTTGGTTTAGCACGCGTCTAGGCCCATAGGCAAGCCCAGCAGCTTGCCGCAGAAGTGGTCTTCGAGGGCCGCCCGAATGATTTGCTTGCCGTCGTAGAGGTACTCGGGGCCGATGAAGCCGACCACCGAGTTCACCAGCAGCGGTTGGAAGTGCCGGGCCACGGCGTAGGCGCGGGCTTCGGCCGTTTGCTGGTCGAGGCCGTGGTGGGCGCCGGCCGAAAGGGCGCTGCCCTGCCCGGTTTCAAAGTACATGACGTTGGTGCCCACCGTGCCGCGCCCGGGGGCCAGCGTGGCTTCGTGCGCCTCTGGCAGCAAAGCCAGCGACACGCCGAAGCTGGTGTTGGTGCCCTCGGTGCCGCCGATAGACTGGAACGTTAAATCGACTGGCGCACCTTGCTCGATGAGCTGCAACGTGGTGGTGACGTGGCAGAGCACGCAGGTCTGGGTTGGGATGTCATACTGCTGGCGCACGCCGTCGAGCAGCTCCAGCAGCTGGCGCACCTGGCGCGGGCTATCGGTGGCGGGGTTGAGGCCCAGCACCGCGTCGCCGCTGCCGTAGAGCAGGCCATCCACGAGGCTGGCGGCCACGCCGCGCGGGTCGTCGGTCGGGTGGTTGGGCTGCAGGCGGGTGGCCAGGTGCCCGCGCAGCCCTAGGGTGTTGCGAAACTTCGTCACGACTTCTACCCGCCGCGCCACGGCTATTAGCTCCTGGTTGCGCAGGAGCTTGCTCACGGCCGCTACCATCTCGGGCGTGAAGCCTGGCGCTAGCGCGGCTAGGTTTCGGCATCGGCGGCCTTGCTCAGCAGCCAGTCGCGCAGCTGCCCCACCGTGAAGTGCGCCACCAATGTAAAAGCCGCCGCGTCGTGCGTGTCGAGGATGAGGCGCGTCACCTCGTCGGCTTCGTAGGGCACCAGCGCTTCCTGCAGAAACTGACGTAGTACCACATCGGCCAGGGCCAGCTGGGCAGCCACGCGCTCCTCGTAGGTAGCGGCCGCCACGCCCGCCAGCTCGTCGCCCGAGCGCCTAGGGGTGGCCCGCGCCAGCAGCGTCTTCAGGTCGTCGAACACGTAGGCGTGCTGCCCGATGGTGTGGCGGTACGGAATCGGCGGAAGCGGCTGGGGGTGAGGGGCTAGAAGCTACGAACTGGTAAATTAGTGGGTGAGAAATAAGAAAGGCGGCTCTACTTGCAGAGCCGCCTTCGATACTGAAAAATATTCGCGAGCAATAAGGCCCCTAGGCTACCCTAGGTGCGCGCCCACGGCCTGGCCGATTTGGGCGGCGGGCACCACGCCGGCCTGCCGCCACACGGGCTGACCTTTGCTGAATAGAATCAGCGTAGGAATGCTTTGCACGCGGAACTGCTGGGCCACGGCGGGGTTCTTGTCCACGTCGATTTTGATGATCCGGAGCTTGCCCTGGTGCTGGGCCGCCACCTGCTGCAAGATGGGCGCCATCGTTTTGCAGGGGCCGCACCAGTCGGCGTAAAAATCAACCAGCACCGGCATTCCGGGACTGTTTATTAATTCATCGAAAGACTTGCGAGGCATGGCCGTTTATTTATGAATTTGAAATTATGAATGATGAGTTGGGCCTGCTGCCGTGGGAGCGGGCTGCTATTTCTCTACGGATTCTTACTTTCGCGGATACTAGGTGTACGTCCACGACTAGCAAATAGCGGTTGCCCAGGCGTTGGCGGGCTACGGGCCGAAGAACTTGCAATTTCTAATTCTTAATTCATAATTAATTCTCCCCTCACCCGTCCGCCCGCCTGGCTGCGGCCCCTGTTTCCGGGCAGCGAGTGGCGCGGCGCAACCCTAGGGCCCAGCGGCCGCCCGCGGCTCTACCTCACGTTCGACGATGGCCCCATTCCCGACGAAACGCCCTGGGTGCTAGAGCAACTAGCCAAGCATCAGGCGCAAGCCACGTTCTTCTGCGTGGGCGACAACCTGGCGCGCCACCCCGACGTGGCCCGCGCTGCCCTGGCTGCTGGCCACCGCCTCGGCAACCACACCCAGCACCACCAAAGCGCCTGGGCCACCCCTAGGGCCACCTACCTGGCCGGGGTAGGGGAGTGCGAGCAGTCGTTGGCTGCTTGCCGGTCGTCGCTCGCTGGCAACCAACCAACAAGCAGCCCGCACCAACCAACCCCCAAGCTCTTCCGTCCGCCCTATGGCCGCCTGACGTGGCCGGTGCTGCGAGCGCTGCGCCAGCAGCAGTACCGCGTCATCATGTGGACGCTGCTCACCCGCGACTACGATGCCAGCCTGGCCCCCGAGCGCGCCCTGCGCCTCACGCTGGCCGCCACCCGCCCCGGCGACATTGTGGTGCTGCACGACTCGCGCAAGGCCAGCCGCTCGCTGCGATACCTGCTGCCGCGCCTGCTCGACCACTACGGAGCCTTAGGCTACGAATTTGCCGCGTTGTAAGATGGTGCTAGTCTGCCTGCTCTACTGCGCTTCGTGGCTAGCCTTCCTGGCCCGCTTAGCCTGGCGGCTGCACCGCCGCGCCGGGGCCGCCGCGCCCGGTTCCTGGCCCGCCCCGCTGCCGCTGGTGAGCATCCTCATCGCCGCTCGCAACGAGGAAGCCGCTCTGCCACGCTGCCTGGCTAGCGTGCGCGCCCTCGACTACCCGGCCCACCTGCTGGAAGTGCTGGTGGGCGACGACGCCAGCACCGATGCCACCCGCGCGGTGGCCGAGGCCGCCATGCAGGGCTTCGGGGGCCGCTTCGAGGTGGTGCCCATCGCCAGCACCCTAGGGCAGGCGCGTGGCAAGGCCAACGTGCTGGCCCACCTGGCCCGCCGCGCCCGCTCGGCCTACTTCTTCATCACCGACGCCGACATCAGCCTGCCGCGCACCTGGGTGCCCGCCATGCTGGCCCACGCGGCGCCCGGCGTAGGCACCGTCACGGGCCTAACGGTGGTGCAAGGCCCAACTGCCCTAGCCCGGCTGCAGGGCTTCGACTGGCTTTTTGCCTTGAGCCTCATGCAGGTAGCCAGCGACAGCGGCCAGCCCATGTCGGCAATGGGCAACAACATGCTCGTGACCCGCGCCGCCTACGAGGCCACCGGCGGCTACGAGGCCTTGCCTTTCTCCGTCACCGAAGACTTTGCGCTGTTCGAGGCCGTCAATGCCCGCGGCTACGATTACCGCCAAGTGTTCGAGCCGCTGGTGCGGGCAGCCAGCCTGCCCGCGCCCAGCTGGAGCGACTTGCTGCGCCAGCGCCTGCGCTGGATGCGCGGCGTAGCGGCCCTACCCGGCCGGGTGCAGGCAGCCCTGATATTTTTCAACTGCTACTGGCTGGCGCTGGCCGGGCTACTAGCCCTCGGGCACCCCGGCTGGGCGCTGGTGGCCCTAGGTCTGAAAATTGGCTTGCAGGGTGTCATGGCGCTGGCCGCCACTCGCCGCGCTGGCCTGCCCGCCTTCGCGCCGTGGGTGGTACTAAGCTTCGAGGCCTACTCGCTGGCCCTGGTCACCGACGTTACCGTGCGCCGCCTGCTGGGGCCCAAAGGCGTGGTATGGAAAGGCCGGCAGTATCAGTGAGCAGTGTTTAGTGATTAACGTTTAACGAGTAGTGGCAGCGCGGTGCGTTTAGCTAGCATCCATTTACCCTAGGGCCGCTGTTCAAGAAAAAGCCTTGCTGCCCAGACACTAGCAGATAGAAACATTATCACTCCTCACTAATCGTTAATCACTAAACACTAATATGACCATCCTGCCCATCGCCCCGGAAGCCACCTACGCCCTGCGCCACGCCGTGCTGTGGCCCGACCAGCCCCCGGCCTACGTGCAGCTGCCCGAAGATGCCGAGGGCCAGCACTTCGGCGCGTTCGAGGGCGAGGAGCTGGTGAGCGTTATCTCACTATTTGTGGCCGGCGACGACGCGCGCTTTCGCAAGTTTGCCACCACTCCCGCCCGGCAGGGGCAGGGCATCGGGTCGGCCTTGCTGGCGCATACCATTGCCGCCGCTCGCGCCGCCGGGGCTACTAGTCTCTGGTGCGATGCTCGGGCCAGCGCCCTACCTTTTTACCAGCGCTTCGGCATGCAGCCCGAGGGCCCGGCGTTCTACAAAGGCGACATTCCGTATCAGCGCCTGCGCCGCCCGCTGCCGTGAGCCAATGATAAAATGAGTAAATGAGAAAATGAATAAATGGCGGATAAGTAACTACACCCGCTATTTCCCTCTTCTCATGACCACTCATTTTCTCATTGGTTCATTTTCTTATCTGCCCATTTGCCTTCTATGCACTTAATCGAAACCCACGCCCACCTCTACCACGAGCAGTTTGCCGACGACCGCGCCGAGGCGCTGCACCGCGCCGTAGCGGCTGGCGTTGGCACCATCTTGCTGCCCAACATCGACCACGCCAGCATTGGCCCCATGCTGGAGCTGGAAGCCGCCTACCCCGCTACCTGCCACGCCATGATGGGCCTGCACCCCTGCTCGGTGGGCCCGAAATTTGAAAAAGACCTGCAGGAAATGGCCGACTGGCTGACGCGCCGCCCCTTCGTGGCCGTGGGCGAGTGCGGCCTCGACCTGTACTGGGATTCCACCTTTTTCGAACAGCAAAAAGAGGCTTTCCGCATCCAGTTGGGCCTGGCCAAGCAGCACCGCCTGCCCATCGTGCTGCACACCCGCTCGGCCTTCGACCCCGCCGCCGAGTTGGTAGCCGAGGCCCAGGATGGCACCCTGCGCGGCGTGTTCCACTGCTTCTCCGACGGGTTGGCCGAGGCCGAGCGCGTCATTGCCCTAGGGTTCAAAATGGGCATCGGGGGCGTGGCTACCTTCAAAAACGGCGGGCTCGACAAGGTGCTGCCGCACGTGGGTCTGGAGCACCTGGTGCTCGAAACCGACTGTCCCTTCCTGGCGCCCGTGCCCTACCGTGGCAAGCGCAACGAGCCCGCCTACCTGCCGCTGGTGCTGCACCGCGTGGCCGCGCTCATGGGTTGCACCCCCGAGGAAGTGGCCGAAGCCACCACCCGCAACGCGAAGGAGCTGTTTGGGGTGTGAGTGTAAGCGCAGCCTGCTGAGCGTAGGGAAGCATCTTTTCCAAAACATACCCTAGGCTGCGCGATAGAGATGCTTCCCTACGCTCAGCATGACGTTCTTTGAGTTCTAGAAGTCACGTATGCTCGCTCTCGACCTGCCCTTACTCTCGCTGCCCACGGCTGCCGCGGCCGACGCCCGGCGCCTGCTTGTCCTCTACACAGGGGGCACCATCGGCATGGCCGCCAACCGGCGCAACGAGCTGGTGCCGATGCGCTTCGAGAAGATGGCCAAGCAAATGCCCGAGCTGCGCCGCGTGCCCCACCAACTAGCGCTGCTGGCCCCGCCCCAGCTCATCGACAGCAGCAACGTGACGCCCGCCGACTGGCGGCTGCTGGCGGCCCTCATCGGCCAGCACTACGCTGACTTCGACGGCTTTGTGGTGCTGCACGGCACCGATACCATGGCCTACTCGGCCGGCGCCCTCAGCTACTTGCTCGAGCACTTGGGCAAGCCGGTGGTGTTTACCGGGGCGCAGGTGCCGGTGGGCCGGCCCCGCTCCGATGCCGCCCGCAACCTGCTCACGGCCCTCGACGTGGCCGCCGCCTGCCACCCGCTGGCCCACACCGTGCGCGTGCCCGAAGTCAGCCTCTTCTTCAACGACATCCTCATTCGGGGCACCCGTGCCCGCAAGGTGGAAAGCCAGCAGTTTGCGGCGTTCAAGAGTGAAAATTACCCGCCCCTGGCCCGCGCCGGCATCTCGCTCGAGTTCGACGATAAGAACATCCGGCCGCTGCCCGCCGCCCCGCTGCACGTGCACCAGCACCTGGACGAACGTGTGGCTGTGCTGCGCCTGTTTCCGGGCATTACCGAGGCCGTGGTGGCGGCCGTGCTGGGCGTGCCCGGCCTGCGCGGCTGCGTGCTCGAAACCTACGGCTCGGGCGACGCGCCCACCGCGCCCTGGTTTCTGCGCTGCCTCGAAAGCGCCGTGGGCCGGGGCGTGCTACTGCTCAACGTGAGCCAGTGCGAGGAGGGCCGCGTGGTGCAGGGCCACTACGAAACCAGCGCCCGCCTCGCGGAGCTGGGCGTGGTGGGCGGCGACGACATCACGCCCGAAGCGGCCGTTACCAAACTCATGTACGTGCTGGGCCTAGGGTTCGACGAGGCCACTACCCGCCACCTGCTGGCCTGCGACCTGCGCGGCGAAATATCGCCCGCCTAGCTTGCCGCCCGCTCGGTGCGGTGTATCTTTGCGGGCCCATTCAGAGAGGTGTCCGAGTGGTCGAAGGAGCACGCCTGGAAAGTGTGTATGGGCCAAAAGCTCATCGTGGGTTCGAATCCCATCCTCTCTGCTACGTCTGACCCCGCTGTAAATCAAGCATTTACAGTGGGGTTTTTGCGTTCCGTACCCCAAGCGTCAAACAGGTCCTCCTTCTTGGCTCTCCAACCGGGGTACCATGTAGGGGCTAGGGCTGCTGGCGCGCTGCCAGACCCGCCTAGCTAGCCGCCCAAAAGCCAGCGAAAGGCTGCTTGGCGGGCCCCGCCTTTCCAGCAACCTGTTTTCTTAACTAGCTGCCCTGCCCGATTTCATTGCCAAAACCCGCAGGTTCGTTAGTGCTACTGGCACCAGCATCTTCAATGGCCAGCACTCTACTTACTGGCGGATAACCAGCTGCGTGCGTATTGAATTGTACAAGGTTCCCGATTACAGTCGCCGGGATGCAGTGATGCTTCAGGCAGAGTTTTGCCTAGTGCCCAGGCATTTCCAGCCCTAGGCCTCACCCGCAGGGACGGGACCTTTTTCGCAGTTTTTTGCCATGAAAGTCTTGCTCCCTGCCCCGCTGCTGGTTCTGCCTGCTTTTTCGGCCCGCGCCGGCCTGGCCTCGCAACTCGGCTACTGGTAAGGCAAGGTTTCTCCTCGACGGCTGTCGCCCCGTAGGCGAAATGTTGAAATTAGGCATCCTAGCGCCAAGTAAGCGCCAAATAGGCATCTGCTTGCCGTTGGGCCACCAGGCAACGGCCGGGGACGCGTGCTGACTACTTCCCGGGCGGCGTAGCTACTTGGTGGCGGCCACTTGTTGCAAGCGCTGACGTAGCTTCTCCAGGTCTGGCTGCGACAAGTACCGCCCATCCGCCACTACGCCCACAATGCGGCGTGTATTAGTAATATCCTCCAACGGGTTGGCGCTCAGCAGCACTAAGTCGGCCAGTCGACCGGCTTGCACGGTGCCGAAATCCTGCTGGCGGTGGTAAAACCGGGCGGGGTTCAACGTCGCCGTTTGCAGGGCCTCGAGCGGCGTAAACCCGGCGGCTACGAAGCGCTGCAGCTCTAGGTGCAAGCTCACCCCAGGAATCAAGTCCACTCCCGCTGGCATGTCCGTCCCGGCCAGGAAGCCCACCTGCGCGGCGTGCAGCTTCCGCACGAGGTTCAGCTCGTGGGTTACGAAACGGGCGCGCGCCGCGAGTGGGTCCGTGTCTAAGCTGCGGGCAATGCCGAGCTGCGAGCGGGGCCAGCGCTGCGCTACCCAACTGTGCCCGGCATAGGCGAGGTCAGGGTCTTGCTGCCACGTTAGGCTATCGACTAGCCACTGCCCCCGCTCCCAGAACAGCGTGGGGCACTGCCACACCTCCCGGTGCTGGCCCAGAAACCGAATAAACTCCGTCTCATGGGCCGGGTCGTAGGTGGCCAATAGGCGGGCCGGCAGCTTGGCGCTGCCCGTCACAAACTGGTCCTCGGTGGTGGAACTCGCCTCAAACACGCCAATCAGGTGCTCGAAGCTGCGCTGGCCAGCCGCCACCGCCTCCCGGGCCCGCACGGCGTCGGGCACGTGTCCTTCAAACGGTAGCCCGAGCGCCGTGGCCTCGTGGGCAATGGCAAAATAAGCCTCGCGTGGCACCAGCGACTGAATCTTGATAAAGTCTACGCCCCGGCGCTTGAGCATGGCCACGGCGCGGCGCCCGTCCTCGGCCGTAGCAATGGCAATCGCTGCTTTATAGGGCGACTTAGGTCCGTCGAGCATGGGCCCGCTCACCACCAGGCGGGGCCCGAGCAACTGGTGGGTAGCCACGGCAGCCCGGGCGTGCAAAATCGAACCCAACTCGCTGCCCATATCGCGAATGCCTGTGACGCCATTGGCCACCAGTAAGGGCAGGATGAGTTGGGTGCCGGCGCTAGCTGTCCCATCGAAGTAGACGTGGGTGTGCATATCCCACAAGCCGGGCATAAGATACTGCCCCCGGGCATCCACTACGCGCCCCTTACCGGGCGCGGTACGGGCGGCAGGCCCCACGCGCACCAGGCGCCGGCCCTTAATCACCACCGTCTGGTCGGGCTGAATGTGACCCGTGGCCACATCCACCACGTTCGCGTGCACGAACGTCAGGTCTTGCGCCCGTCCCGCCTGCCCTAGGGAGAGCAGTAGCGCCAGCAACCGTAAGAACTTAGCAACCATAAGCAGGGCGTAGAAAGTGGACGAGGACGAAGGTAGGAACGCCAGGAACCCTAGGGGTGAGTCGGCTAAAAAGCGTTACCAAATCACCGCTGCCCCCTCCATGGGTTTGGCCGTCCGGGTTTTGTGCGGGGCAACAGCTGCTGCGCTGCGCCAGTTGCGGGCCACCAAGCGGCGGCAGGCGTAGGAACTCGAAATGTTAAAAAGCCCGTGCCAGCTTCCTGGTAACCGACAACTAATGAGCCGCTACCGCTTTGCGCAGCGAAGTCAGCACCCGATGCGCTCGCTGTGCCAGGCAGGGGCGGTGCCGGCCAGCGGCTACCAAGCGTGGCAACCAGCGCAAGCGCAGGGTAGCTGATGAGCCCACGACCGATAAACGCTAGTGCAGCTCCTTGATTTTTAAGCTCCGGAAGGAAACCTGATTGCCATGGTCTTGCAGCAGCAGGTGCCCGGCGGGGGCCTGGCCGAAGTGCGGCCAGACGTGGTATTTGCTCCCGGCCACCAATGCCGCAAAGGCCGGCGAACCGCGCTCGTATTCCAGCACCTTCACCCCGTTTAGGTAGTGCTCGATGTGATTGTTCGGGTACACCACCACCCGCCCCACGTTCCACGCGCCAATGGGCCGCTGGCTGGCCAGGGGCTTAACCGCGGGAATCAAATCATAGAGCGAGGCCAGCGTGCGGTCGCCGTTCGTGCCGAGCTTCGCGTCCGGGTGCCGGGCGTCGTCGAGCAGCTGGTACTCCAGGCCAATGGGTGAGCCCGTCGTTTGCTCGGCCAGCGTCACGAAGTAGATGACCCCACTGTTGGCCCCGGGCGTGAGCTGAAACTCGAACGAGAAGTCAAAGGCCCGGTACTGGGCCGTCGTGATGATGTCTCCGCCGTTGGCCGATTCCTTGCCATCCGCCGCCAGCGTGGTCAGTTCCCCACCTGCTATTTGCCAGCCGTGGGTGGGAAACGTGGGGCCCTTGGCGCTGCGCCAGCCGGCGGCCGTTTTACCATCGAAAAGCAAGTGCCAGCCCTGGCGGCGCTCGGCCGCCGTCAGCGTATTGGGGGCCGGGTCTTTGGTGGCCGTGGCCATCTGTGACTTGGCCGGTAAGGTCGGACTGCCCAGCAGCGCGGTTGCTAGCAGGCACGGCACTACGTGGCGGGCGAGGTAAACTTGAGGTAGCATACTATGGGGGAGAGAACGGCTACGAAAGTAGGGTGCCCCCGCTTAGTGGGCACTACCCCCACGGCGAGCGGAAGAAGGAACGTGACCAGCCTGGCCGCCACGATAAAGCTAACAGCTGCGCGCACTTGCTGTAAAGACTCTCCATAAGGCCTGATAAGGTTTACTTAGCAACACCCTAAGTAGCGCGGCTTCTTTGTGTAAAGGGGATAGGTGGCCAGTTCGTTACTTTTAAAAGCGTCTGGCAAGAGCAACAACTTTCAGTAGAAATGCTTACTTCTCCACGTTGTACTTGCGCAGGTACTCGCGCACTTTCAGGCCCGATTCTTTTAAGTCTTCGTTTTTCCAAGGGCCAGTCGAGCTAGCGGTTTGCTTAAGAATAGAGCACGTTTCGTCTTTGTCCGACACTGACCAGGTAATCCAACTCAGGCTACGCGCTTCCATCCAGTCGATGTACTCTTGCCAGGCCACGTAGTTAAGGGGGCCATCACCTGACGCTTCCATGCCCGCCGACTCGGAAATGAAGATGGGCAGGCCACTTTTCAGCGCCTCGTCGGTGCGGTCGCGGAGCGCTTTTTGGTGCGTGGCTGCGTAGAAGTGCATGGTATACATCAGGTTCTGCTGGCCCCGGATAGGGTCGGCAGCGGGCAGGTTCACATCCTGGTCCCAGTGCGGGGAGCCGACTAGAATAACGTTGTCGGGGTCGTTCTGCCGAATCGTGTGGATGACATCCTCCGCGTAGGCCTTTACTTCACGCCAGCTTTCCTGGTCCGGTTCGTTGAACAGCTCGTAAATGACGTTGGGCTGCTTGCCGTATTTGCTCGAAACCTCTTCAAAAAACGTCTTAGCTTCTGCCAGATTCACGTTGTGGCTATGCCAGTCGACGATGACATACAGGTTGGCCTTGATGGCCCCGTCGATTACGGCATAGATTTTCTGTTTCGAAAAAAGAGGGTCTTTCTTATAGCAGCGTTCGCCCACTTCGATGCCCATAGCGGCCCGCACTACATTGCAATGGAAGTCGTCTTTGAGCCACGCCACGCTCTGCTCATTGTAGAACCGGGGCCACAAGCTGTGCCAGCCGTAGCTCAGGCCCCGCAGCATCACCCGCTGACCGTTTTTATCGACTAGCTGCGTGCCCTTTACGCTAAGCTGCCCATGGTTGCTAACAAATTTAACTTGGGGCGCTACTGAGCTTGTGCGAGCTACCGGCTGCGCAGTAGTGAGCAGGGTAGGAGGCTGCGCAGCAACTGGTGCCAGTAGTGCACCAAACAGAGAAAGAGCAATAAGCCGGGTGAAACGTGACATGAGGAATGGTAAGCGAGATAGTGGGTATCCCTGAGTTGATAGCCTAAATTCTTGGGATTATATAATACTAACTTCCCAAGCCTTATAAGCCGAGTTTTTGGGCGGCATTATGCTGACGAATATTATCAAGGCGAGTGTAGCGCCGAATCATATCGGTCGTCTTGTGCTTGGTCTGGTTCATTACCTCGGCATCATCCGCCCCATTAAGCTTGGCAATGGTCACAAAGGAGGCGCGGAGCGAGTGGGCTGTATACGGAGCGCCTAAGCGCAGTTGCACAATTTTGTTTAGACTAAAGGTGCTCAATCGCCGCCGACTCAGCCGCTGCCCCTTATGAAAGATGAAAGGAGAGAAATAAGGGCCCACTGGTGCGGCCGTGCTGCTGGAGCAATTCGAGCCAATCCTTCACGGCCCGCACTGGACAGTTCCGCCGGTCGGGGGCGAAAAACATGGCCTTTTCTTCGGCCTCGCCCTTTTGGTTAGTTTTGCTTTTGGGCAGTTTCACTACCAGCCCGTCGTCGTCAAAGCGTAGGTGCGCCAGGTCGAGGCTAGCGAGTTCGTCGCGGCGAAACGCCCCCGCTAATCCGAGCAGTAGCAGGGCCCGGTCGCGCATCCCATCCGGCCGCGCGGTGTCGATGCCTTGTACCACGCGTTTGAAGTGAGCCAGGGTAAAGGCGGGCGCTTGCTTTTGCTTGACGCCTTTCTCGCGGCTAATGCCCTCCAGCAACGTCTTGAACTGCCGGTCATCAGTTGGCGTGGGCAGCTCAGCCAACTGGTGGGCTTTGTTCACGGAGGTGCAGTGGCGCTGAATAGTGGCCACCTTTTTGCCTGCTTCAGCTAGCGACGTAACAAAGGCAGCCATCGTCGGCACGTCGGCAGGCAGCGCCTCACGTCCGTGCTCGCGGCACCACGTAGTAAAGCGGCGCCAGTCGCCGGCGTAGGCACGCTGGGTGTTGGCCGCCCCTTGCTGCCCCATATTTACATACCGGGCGCCCGCTTCGGCATAGTCGTCGATGTGACGGACCCCGCCAAGGGCCTGGGTGGTAACGAGCGTGGGAAGCGTTTCCATAGGAAGGGGCACTATAGATGAGCAATCAAATAAAAGGGATAGCCAAAACTCGGGCTCAAAAGTAAGCCCTAATTACCCTCGATAAGTAAATGATTTAGCTATCTATCGTCTCATCAGGACCAACTCGACTGGCTCTTCAAGAAGTCCAGCAATTTCCTGAACTGGCGTGATGTCTATTCGTCCTCGCAGAGTAAGTCATGGGGCTCTCTTTTTGATGAGCTTTCGACTACTAGCCTCGAAAACTAAGCCAGCAGAATTATATACGTGAGCCATACGTGAGCCAATTCATCTGTTGAAAAAAGGACCTCCGTAGCGCTTATTCAACGAATTACCCTTGAGTACCGGCTCTTGGTGAGCCAATCATGAGCCAATTAAGCGGTATTCCGTCCCCGCCCCGCGAGTCCCGGTTTTCTGTAGGTAACCGCCCTTCTCTAACTCGCCCAGGTAGCGCGTGGCCGTGGGCTTGCTTACGCCCAGTTGCTGTTGTACCACGGTGTTGGTGATGCTGCCGTGCTGCCTAGTGTACAGCAACACCGGAACCAGGTCTGCTCGTACGCCTTGCTGCCGCCAGTAGACCGGTGAGTATTCAGCAAAGGCTACTACGAAACCTGAGGCCTCAAAGTAGAAACGAGGAGCCGGTAAATGGATGGCGCGGCACTCATTTAATATTTTAAGGGTACCCCGGCCCCAGGATTCAATGTAGCCAGCCCGCAACAGGGTATTAGCCACATCTGGGTTGAAGGGCTTGGACGGATGCTTGCACAGTAGGTTCTCCACCGTCCAAGTGTCAGGCAAATGGCCTTCGTTCCAGAACTGCAGGTGGTGCTCGTAGACACTAATCTGTATGGGCGTGCCACCGCTGTAGTCTTTGTGGGCCAACGCGTTGAGCAGGGCCTCGCGCAGGGCAGCGACGGGGAACGGAGGCTCTTCCAAGCGGTTAGCGCCCTCGTAGCGCACCTGAGCCTTCGTATACTTGGTTTGCAATAAGTCCAGTGTGCGCTCCACCTGTAGCAGTAGCGGCCCGTGCACCTCATCCTGATAACGCAAGTCGTCATCAGTGGCGAAGAAGCCAATTTTAACGTAAGCGCCAGTGATAAATTTCTCAGGCGTCGGGTGAAACAGCAGCACTGCCGCCTGCTTTAGGTAGTCGCCCTCGACCAGGTTCAGGTTGTCGAGCAACGCTTCGTTGCTATCGTGTAGCACCTGCTCATCCACGCGCCCACTTTTGGCGGCGCGTTGGCGAAACAGGTCGAAGGTCTCGGCCGATAAGTCGGCCGCCACGCCGGGTACCGGCACGCCGTCCCAACGCTTGCCTTGCTTTTGCAGCAGAAACGTGCTCAGGGCCGGGCCTTTGAGTTCCTGCTTGGCGCTGCCGCTACGGTAGTGGTACTGCCCCCGATAGCTGATTGGGTAAATAGGGCTCGACGACGATTTCTAGGTATTCCAAGCCGCCTTTCTCGTGGCGGTTGACCTCCACCAGAATGCCCATTAAATCGCGCACCTGGTTGGGTAAGTCTTCTAGTAGCTTGCGGATGTTGGCCAGGCCCACCACCTGACCGTCGTCGTTTTTGCCAATGTAAATGCGCCCGCCCTGCGCGTTGGCAAAGCCGCAAATCCACTTGATATACTCCTCCCGCCACGATTCTTTCCACTCAATGTTTTGCTGTTCGCGGGCGGTGCTCATAGGGGCGTAAACGGGGCGGTGGCTAAAGAATGTTGCGCGACGAATAAAGGAGCAAATTACACCAATGCAAGACGGCAATGGCGGGCTTTGCAGCGTGTAATTCTAATCTGGTTCCGTGTTGGAGCATTAGGAAATAGAATAAGCCGCTTTCCCCAGTCTCTTTAGTTGCTTGAAGAGTAGGAAACCTGTTACTTTCACGTTAGCCGCTCAGTTAATTTGAGCACCTAACTTATTTGTATGAGCGCGTTTGAAGATGCTTATCCAACTTCTCAATTGCGTGAATGCACCGCAAATAAAAAGGGCCTAAGATCGAACCAAGTAGGCGCAATAGGCGCAGTGCTCGCTCATTACAGCGTTCGTACTGAAGCTGCCTTGGTGAGTATGCCCACTGGAACCGGCAAAACGGCCGTTATGATTGGCTTGTGCTATGCGCTCCGGGCTAAGAAAGTGCTCGTTGTAACATCCAGCCAATTGGTGAGAAAACAAATCGCCAAGCACTTTTCGCGCCCAAAGGACCTCATTGACAATGAAGTTCTTCCCGCCGATGTAAACTTGCCCCAAATGTATCCTCTTCTGGGAGTGGTAGATACTAGAAGCGAATGGGATGAAATACTGGAAAACCACGACGTAGTTGTCGCGATACCAGGCACTTTGAATAAAATCAGCGCTTTAAGAGTGTGTTTGGGAACTAGGCGGTGGTAGCTCGGCGCAAGGACATAGTCAGCTTAGCGACCCAGAGCCAGGCGGCGTGGCTGTCCGGGGTACGTTCGTAATCGATGACGAGCCGCCGAAAGCAATTGAGCCAGGCAAAAGTGCGTTCCACGACCCAGCGTTTGGCGACCGGTACGAAACCACGCGCCGCCGTTGGGGGCCGACTGGCCACGTGGTGTTGCCAGCCCAACGCGCGTACCTGCTGGGCGAAATGCCCCCGGTAAGCGCTGTCGGTGAGCACGGTGCGTAACCGGCTGGCCCAGGCCGGGCGGATGTGGTGGCGGGCGGGCAAGAGCGGGTGGGCGTTGCGGCTGTCGTGCCCGCTCGCCGCGTGCACCTGCACCCGCCAAATGCGTCCGCCGGTGTTGCACAGCACCTGGCGCTTGCGCCCGTTTACCCGTTTGTGGGCGTCAAGCCCCCGCTGCTGGGCCAGGCGCGGCGCCAACTTGACGCTTTGCGCGTCGACCAGTGCTAGCGCAGGCGTCGGCAGCCGGCCTTGGGCGAGCCGGTCGGCGCGGTTACTGGCTTGGCTCAGGCGCTCAAGTGTACCATCGGCCCGCCACCGGGCAAAGTAGTAGTACACGGCCGACCAGGGCGGAAAGCACGTCGGCAGACTGCGCCACTGACAGTCCGTGCGGCAGATATAGCGCAAGGCATCAATGATTTGTGTAGGCTGTGGCGGCGTTCCCGTTGCGTGGGCAGCAGTGGTTCTATAACTTGCCACTGCGAGTCAGTGAGGGGTTGATGGCCGTCAACCATAAAGTGAGTCGGAGCCTAGGAACTCCGCTTACTGCTTACTGGCTCGTTTTCTTTTTGGCTACCCTAATTCCCCAACACACTCTTAGTGCCCTAACTTGGCCAGCGTAACTGGACCACCTCCCTTCGTCCCGGCGGGGCCGTTCTTCGTTATAGAGGAAGCCGGGCACCGCTGTTTCGACGGGCCGGCAGGTACCGCCCGGCGGCTACTTCCTTGTTTCCCTGCCCCTTCTGTTGTCTTATGAACCTGCACTTCGTTCGCCGCGGCACTGGCCGCCCCCTATTGCTCGTGCACGGCATCGGCGGCAGCTGGCGGTCTTGGAACACCCTGCTCGACGCCTTAGCCGCCGAGCGCGACGTCATTGCCGTGGACTTGCCCGGCCACGGCGAAACCCCCCAGCTGGCCGGCGAAAACTCGATTGCTACCTTGGCCGACGCGGTGACGGGCTTTCTCACCGAGCACGGCCTGCTGGGGATTGATGCTGTGGGCAGCTCCATGGGCGCGCGCCTGGTGCTGGAGCTGGCCCGGCGCGGCGGGGTGCTCGGCGCTGTGGTCTCCCTGGACCCGGGCGGCTTCTGGCAGGGCTGGCAGATTCCCTTTTTCTACCATTCGGTGGACCTGTCGGTCAAGCTCGTCAAAGCCCTGCAACCGGTGATGCCCGCCCTGGCCGGTTCGGCGGTGGGGCGCACGCTGCTGCTGCCACAGTTTTCGGCCCGGCCCTGGGCTGTGGATGCGCAGCAGGCCACCGACGAGATGTACACCTTCGCCCACTCCCCCGCGTTCGACGAGTTGCTCGACCAGTTGGCGCACGGCCAAGTGCAGCAGCCCGCGCCCAAGGGCAGCATCCCCGGGCCCTTGGTCATCGGCTGGGGCCGGCAGGACCGGGTGTGTTTGCCGAGCCAGTCGAAACTGGCTCTGGAGAAATTCCCTGATGCGCGCCTGTATTGGTTTGCGCACTGTGGCCACTTCCCGCAGTGGGACCAGCCCGCCGAAGCCGCTCGCCTGATTCTGGCCGTGACCAGCCGCCAGCCCTTCACTGATGCGGCCATTGCCCAGGTGAAACCAACAAAGGCAGCGCCCGCTTGGCCCAAAATAGCCGTCGTGGGAGCTGTCCTGGCGCTGGTGGTAGGTGGCCTCTGGCTGCTCTCGTCGCGTCGGACCCCAAGAAGTCCTCGTGATGCGGGGGGCAGGTAGGGAGAAGTTAACGCCTCGCTCCCTACTGCTCCTTTCGAGTACTAGTCTAACAAGCCTTAACCGCTCCGATTATATAGGTCACTCAGCGGCTGTGTGTTTACTCACTAGCGGAAGCTGTTCGTGTAAATGCTGAACCTGCTTCTGGTTAAACGTCCCCCGCGCGGGGCAGTAAAGCCGAGTGTGTTTAACTCCTCTGCCAGTTGGCGAAAGCTCACCCCCTGCGCCCGGCGGGAGACAATAAAGGCCGCCGTTTGCCGTAGACCGGGGTGCTGTTGTATATTGGCTCGCCGCACAAGCAGGCTCTGTTGCCGAGCCGCCTCCGTGAGGTTAGCGGGTGTACCTAACAGGGCGCTCCACGCCTTCTTGGCTGCAAGCGCATCCTTGGTGCGCTTCGAGATGGTCTCGCGCTCATGCTGGGTGAGCACCGCAAAGAGGCCTACGGTAAGCGTGTTCGCGTCGGGCATATCGCAGCAAACAAAATCAACCCCCGAGTCGCGCAGCGTCAGAATGAAACTGGCATTGCGACTGAGGCGGTCTAGCTTGGCGATAAGTTAGGACCCCGCCCCCGGCGCGGGCCGCTACTAGCGCGGTAAGCAGTTGGGGCCGCTGGTTCTTTTTGCCACTCTTTACTTCGATATACTCACCCTGCGGTTGGTCCCCTTTCAGGAAGCTGACCACCGCCGCCTGCTGCGCTTCGAGGCCGAGACCAGAAGCCCCTTGCTGCTTAGTCGAGATGCGGTAGTAGGCAAAATAGGCAGGCATGAGAGAAGGACCTGAGATTTTAGATAAAGATAGTCCCTATAGTCATTTGTTAAACGAACGTGACTGTTGCAAAACTCGGTGTACCACCCACAGAGGATAGCTTGGTGAATTTAATTAAATTAGAAAGGCCAGTACACTAGCACTTTGCCTATTCTTGGCAGCTGATTTACGCCACCTCCGAGCTAGCTTGAATGTATTGCAGCAGCCATGGGCCTTTATTAGAGTAATTAGTGTTGGTAGTCATTAATTTATAGATTAATGGGTTGGATATTTAAGATGGCATCATAAATTTCAGAATGACAGTCATTACCTGGTTCTTGATAGGCCTAGTGGAAGTAAATCGAACGATTGATTGCTTCAAAAAAGCCTGAAGCAACCACGGCGCTTAACCCATGAGTTGCTCCATGTTATTTGTCATGCTATCAAATTTCCCTAGCTGAGTGGTAGTCTCTGCTTCCACAGGAACTTGGGCTGCTACCAGTTGGCTTGGCGCAGTCCGTTGGGGTGTAGCACGCGGATGCTGGTGGGTGTCAACTCGATTAACCCAGCCTGACGAAACTCGCTGAGCGTGCGGCTCAACGACTCGGGGGCGGTGCCGACCACGGCGGCCAGGTCCTCGCGCGCGAGCTGAATGCCGGGCTGGTCGGGCGCGTGCAAGCGCAACAGGGCATCGGCC
>Ga0160427_10000171_pt1 | contig 44697 bp, 58 predicted proteins | sample SolpanmetagenomL_FD_108194 | JGI IMG/M metagenome (GOLD analysis project Ga0160427, IMG submission 108194) | Solar panel surface microbial communities from Lawrence Berkeley National Laboratory, California, USA - L | ecosystem: Engineered > Built environment > Solar panel > Unclassified ...
AAAGTCCATGTCGCACTCTAGAGGTGCGCTCGCGGCACCGATCTTAGGCCCAGCTACTATCCCCGCCGAGGTGTTAGCGTGAGCTTACTTCGACTTCAGCAGGCCCAAGGCCACGTACAGCTCACGGCGCTGCACCTCGACAGCCATTCCGTAGTCGCGCTTGTCGATCCGGAAGCGCCCGGAGTAAGTATCGTTCTCGGCGTCATATTTCCAGGCCTGAACCTGCTGCATGTAGGGCTGGAGCGCGACCAACGAGCGGAACACGGCCTGATCGCCGGAGACGACAGCGCAGCTGATAGCAGCCCCTTTTGGCAGTGTCGTCGGGCATGCGGTTTCCGCTCCTTGGGCGTCAATCAGCAGGTGTTGCCAAGCGATCACGCCTTGCCTGGGCAGCGTGGCCGCACCCGCTATCCCCAGCATCAACCCCAGCGCCAGCACGAGTCTTCGCATCACTTAATTTACCCCGCCACCCAGCCGGAACTGACAGTGGGGCGCACCGTGGCGCTGGATTCAGTCCGCTCGCCAGAACGCTCAGGCCTCCAGAAGCGTAGGAGAGGCGTCTTGCAGACGGAAGACTTGAAGCGAGCCCAGAAGTTGCATCTCAACGCGTGGGTTCACTAGGATCGGGCCCTGTGGTGTGACCACCCGCAACACCAACCCGAGTGGCATTTTGTCGTCCCGCTGTGGATCTCGCTTGTCGAAGTCAGCTTCCGCCGAGATGTAGTCGGCCAGTGTCAACCGGAGAGGATGGTCGAGCGTGAACTCCAGGTAGACCGGCTTGAAATGCACGCCGTAAAGTTCGGCGGCGAAGCTGCCCGACTGGGTCCACCTGATCCCAATTCCCGTCAGGACGGCCTTCGGATGCAGGGTATCGAGAATCAAGGCCGCCGTGTCCGTGTTCATGTTGGGCAGAGCCATCCGCACCAGATCGACATCAGCGCTGACCAGGATTCCATCGGTGTCGTGCAGGACAACGCGTCCCATATTTCGTTCATCGGTCGTATTCGGCATCTTCAGCTCCCAAAGTTCAGTCTATCGGGGGCGTCTGTCTCTACTCTTTCTCGCGGTTCTCGCAGAGGCCTCCTTGAACTTCGCAGCAAGGTCTGCATAGGCGGTCTGATTGTCCAGGCGCCTCTTCACTTTTTGGCTTGCGCCTGGGTTCTTTTAAATGTCCGGAACGCGTTGCTCTTGCCCCGGATAGCAAGGCCAGTGATCTTGCTGCGGTCGATGATGAACCAGGTGACGGCGAAGTTGGTGCCGCCAGTCATATTGCCCCGAATACCGTCGATCTGGGCATGCCACAGCAGCAGCACATTCCGAGTCTGCCCCAGGGCCACCCAGGCGGCCAGGGTTTCCGCGTCGAAATCTTCCTCGGAGACACCGATGCCCGTGACGGCCACACCGTCCACGATCAATGCCAGATCCTTGCCTTCGAGCATGGGTACAGCCTATCTCACCACTCTTGCCCCAGTTCGCCGAGGCGCTGGCGTGAGCGGGCAGGCCTCAGGGCGGCAGGGGATCGCAGAGATAAGCTTCTGGTCCCGCCGCGGGAGCACCTCGCAGTTCTCTGCTGTGGTGACGATCTCCATGGCAGTTGCTTTCGGAACGCGGCCCAAAAGTTCGCCCGCCTTCAACACCCTCGGATCGACGGTATGCACCTTGTCACAAGTCACGACCGAGTCGTAATTGAGAAAAACGTGCCCGGTGGCCGGCACGTCCAACGAGTAATGCCAGTTTTGATCGTGTGCCAGGAACGGCGTCCGCCTGCTGTTGATGTACAGCGCCAGGCACATGCCCGCTGTCGGAATGCCAATCAAAATGACCCGCTTCAGTTTTCCGGCATCCGGCGCAAAGACTCGGTAGACCTCCCAGAGCTGCGGTTGGGGCGGTTGAGAACCCCCGGTCAAGGGTGCGGGTCCGCTAGGTATGCCCGGAGTTCATCAGCGTTGTCGAGCGTCCCGATAATCTCGTCGAGTGTCATTGGTGCGCCCTTTTGGTACGGGCTCTTCTTGCGGGCAGCATCCCAGGCGGCATCATGACTCAGGTCAGACAGCGGCTTGAAGTTCAAGTCCGAAAACAGCTCCAGGGACTCATCGAGGCACAGCAGGTCGCTGCGGCTGAGATTGTCGAGGTCCGGTTCGTGCTCGGGGTAAACGAGGCGCACGTTTCCGTCCCACTCGATGCGCAGATGACTCGCGATCTCGGGAGCACCAAACAGAGAGTCTCCCGTTTTTTTGGGATCGGCTTCCTTGACCAAGTTATAGACGTGGGAAGGCACAGGCCCGAAAGGCATGGCGATATATGTATCCCCGAAGATCTGGCGGCCGTACCGCTCCAGGTGCAGCTTGTCAGCAAAGTAAAGAATCTTCGCCACTTTGTGCATGTTCGGCTTCGGTAGCTTGTCAGCAACGTACAGCAGTGCCGCCAAAGCAGCCTCGTTGTTACAGGTCGTTTCGTATGGCATGGCACCTCCCAGTGGCACTACCCGCTGCAACAACTGCAACACCCGAATGTAACACGCAGTGAATGCTTAGCATTCGTTTTCTCCAGTGGGGCCTTTACCCATTGGCTTACCCCGACTGGCATCTGAACCACCCGCGCAGCTGCGGGGGCTCGCCGTCGAGAGATGGTCCAGCAGCGACACAGAGCCGAGACGCATGACAGTTCGCACGTTTAGGTTGACGCCCCTGCGATGGCGCAGGCAGGTGTGAGGCCTGCACGAGAGCAACACCGATTCACCCACCGCCGTTCGCTTCTAGAACGGTGCAAGGCAGCCCCTCCGGAACTCGCAGCATCACGGAGCACGCGCCTTCCCGGCCCCTCAGATCGCCGGGTGACACCACCGCTGAGCCTGGCCTGCCGCCAGGGCGAAGATCTCGCTGGTTGAGGTCCGACGCGCCCACAGCACCACCGGGAACCGCAGTGAGGGCGCTCAGGCCCGAGAGTCCAGATCCTGAGCCGAGGCCACCCGCTGGGCCAGCAGGAGCAAACAGCGGGGTATTTCAGGGACCGGCCCTGGCGAAAGCGCGGCACCGACATACGCTGCCCAAGACCACTATTCCCGCCCAGGCTCGTCCAGCTGGGCGTCTGCCATCTCCGGTACCCAGGCCGGTCGCGGGTTCAATTTCCGCAGGAGGTGACACGAGGAGGACCATGAACGCAGAGCTGAGGATGGGTGAATAGACCAGAGGAGAGCACCTGGACTTCGACGTTGGCCGGGAGCGCGCCAAGGTGATCGATGCTGGGCGCGACGCGCTGACGTCAGTCGGTAGTGCTCGGAAAACCAGCACGCTGAAAAAGAACAAGCGGCCTTCCGGAGCGTCAGCCTGACGCTCGTGCGGTTGGATGCCCGGCAACATCACAGCGTGGAGAGCCTCCGTGAAGGCCTGGCCTTGCACCTCCCCGGCGTGCGTCCATTACCGCACTCAGCTGACTGAAAAAAGCGTCCCGACCCTAATCCGGTTGGGGGTTTCTGCCGTGCAGACGATAGCTGCGTATAGCCTTTCAGGCCAAGCATTGCTCAAGACCGCTATTTTCCGAAATTTATCTTCTGGCATGGCAAGATGAGCGGCATGACCAAAGCGACCAAGAAAGCACCTGCGAAGACCCCAGCCAAAGCTACTCCTGCCAAGGCAGCCGCACCGAAGGCCGCTAAGGCACCCAAAGCAGAGAGCACTACTGAGGGTGCAGACAAGCTCGGCAAGACCGGCCTGATCGATCACTTGTCCGGCCAAGTGAACCTGACTCGCGCCGAGGCCACCTCGGTCGTCGACGCGGTGCTTGAGGTGGTGGTCGAGGCGCTGAAGGCCGGGAAGACGGTCGGCCTGCCCGGTCTAGGCACCCTGAACGTCCGCGCGACTGCCGCTCGTCAGGGCGTGCGTCCAGGCACAGCGGAGAAGATCCAGATTCCCGCCGGGAAAAAGGTCGGCTTTAAGGTCGCGCTGGATCTCAAAAAAGCACTGTAAGGCCAAGCCATTCCGGCAGTAGAAATCCCCGACCGGATCAAGGTAGGGGATTTCTACTCTCCTCAAGGAATGCGACTCTCGCAGTCGAGCAGATTGCTTGAGTACGAGGCGACGCCAACACGTCTCAACGCTGATCTACAGCCGATACAGGCCCCTCCAATACTTTCTCAGGAAGGTGTTTTCGAAAGTTGAGTGGAGTAGCTCGTCTTACCAGCTTTGAGGCCGCTCTTTACCACGCGCCAATAGCCTTTCATCGAGCGCCGCATCGGCGCGGGAATGGCCCACAGTTTGACGTATCGCATCCACTCATAAAGTCCGGGTCGGATTGACGCGAGGGCACGGGTCAACGCAGTGAAGCCGCGACCGTCATACGCCGCCGCGGGGAAGGGGGCAAGTTGCGAGACGATGAATCCAGCGAAGGCCCGGTCAGAAAGTCTGCCCGCTTCTCTGTGCGATTCTGCCCAGGCGAGCGAGGGTTCCCAGAAGGTATGGCGGCTGGCGAAGTCTCGTGGCTCACCATGGTAATAGACCGCCAGGGCCGGACTGTCCCCCAGGGGCAACTGCTCAATGCCGACTCCTGGCACCTGCTCGGCTTTGAGCATCCAGTCCCAGTCCTCGTGCTTGCGCAGGTCTTCCGCGAACGGCAGCAGTGTCAGCAGTCTGCGTGGCGCAAAAGCCATACTGATCGTCAGACTGCATTCGGGAAACTTTGGAGAGCGGCGCGTCAGCAGATAATCCCCGAGCGGTTGGGTCGGCGCCTTCAGATAAGGCGGGTTGAGGGTATCTCCAGCCGGCGTGCGGTTGATCCAGCTACTGAACACGAGCGGCAGTGGAAAGGACGATTTCAATGCGCACTCAAGCTGCTGTGTCAGCTTCTCGGGCCCCCACTCATCGTCGTCGTCCAGAAAGGCGATCCATTCCCCTTGGGCTTCCTGAACACCGAAGTTACGAACGGCGGAAGGACCGGCGTTGTGAGGTAAGGTCAGTGCACGCAGCCGAGGGTCGTGAACCATCGAAAGCACCGCTTCTGTGAGCGGATCGGGGCCGTCCATAACAACCAGGATCTCTAAAGGTGAATAGTTCTGATTGAGGGCACTCCGCAGAGCGCGTTCGATCAGCAGTTGGGGCCTGTTGAAGGTGGGGATCACGATGCTGATAAGCGGTGACGTATTGGATTGCAGGTGAAGAGTGGGGCAGTCAATCTCAGGAGAAAGTTTTTCTGAACCAAGCCAGTTGCTGCCTGGGCTCTGGGCTGCTAAAGAATCTAAAGTGAACGGCGAATCCTTCATGTTTCTTATTTTACTGTGAGATTGTCAACATAAATTCATCAGGGTTGTGACTTTGTTCATAGCAAAAGAATCGTGTTTACCATTGGCTGTGACCAGTTCACTACAGGCGAGGTAGTGACTGGCCTGCTGATCTTGCGCTACGACCGTCAGCAGATTGATGTCTTCCCCTACCCGGTCGGGGCGGGCATGACCCGACGCTGTGAGCTGACCATCGAGGGCATGATGCCAGAGCGGCCCCTCCGCTTCACAGCCATGGTCATCTCAGACCGTCTTGGCGAGCGGATGCAGATCGACGTCACGCCCGAGACGGTCAGCCCGAGTTCGACCTCCTGGACCTGTGAGGGCGCCTATGAGCTGGTCCAGCGCTGGAGGCTGCCGGGCGCAGGGCTGGGAATTCAGGATCTCTCAACCAACCGCTGGTTCCCCTAACTCCAATCGCTAGGATAAGCACCGATGCCGCGGACCGAGAAAAGCACCCAGGCCCAGCAACTGCTCCTGACTGCCCTGCGGTCTACACCGGGTCTGGGCATGACGGAAGGTGCCTTGCGGCGGATGACTGATCTGAATCCCTCAATCTTTCAGGAGGCGATGCGTCTTCTAATCGAGACACAGCAAGTGGCGGTCAGCCAGCAAAATGGCTGCCAGAATCAAACCGAGTATCACTTGGTGCAGCGGCAAGAGGTGCGGGAAGTAAAGGACGGGCCGCTCAGTCCTGTGGCAATGACGGTGCTCGAGCGGCTGAACACACGGGCCGAAGGTGCCAGGGCTCTCTCAAAAGCGCTCGATATTGATTTGAGTTGGGTGCAGCAAGTCTTGGATGAACTGAAGGCGGCCGGTCAGGTCAGTCGCAGCCAAGTGGGGATGCTGGTCATTTACCGGGGCATCGGGTTCAAGTGAACCAGCTCTACTGGACGGTGTCAGAAGCGGCAGATGTGCTGGCCGAGGTGTACTTGGTAGATCTAGGTGGACACAGTCTCACGGCTCCGGACCCAGTGACCTTCGAGGCCCTGGCGCGGGCCCTTGACGCACAGCCAGAGATGCTTGAACAGGTCTGGCAGGCCTGGGACGCCCAACTGGTCAACGCCGGTTGGTCACAGAAAAACCGGGACCAAGCGCGGTATTGGCTTGACGCCGTGGTGGTCGGCGGCGTTGCCTCGAGATGAGCTTCTGGGAATATCCTTTACTATCAGGTTATATCCCCTCATATAGAGGCTTCCCTGATTTCAACCAACGGTGATCACCAGTGGCTCGGCGACTTTCAGCACGCCTTTGAAGCTCGGAAGGCCTGCCAAGAGCAGGCTCAGACGGACCTCAAGTGGGTGCCTTGTGCCGGTGAAGACTGGAAATGGCAGGCGACAGACCACCACCAGACCTATGTCATCATCAAAAAACCTTGAGTTCGAAAGAGCTTGCGCTTTCCTGATCGACTCCTGAACACTGGAGCACATTCGCGTCTGCGCTGAGAAGCGTTGTGCGGGGGTGTTCTATTTTCTTTACTTCAGCTGCCCGTCAAGCTACTAGGTGTGACCACGTAGGTCTTGGAGCCACGACTGTCCTTGACACTGACGGTATAGTCCGAACTTGAGGGCGTGCCGTTGGTGACGATTACGATGTTGCCCTTGCGGCAGCCCTGGTTCAGGCCGCTGTCGGTGAAGCTGGCTGGCGTACCAGCCGCTGTGACCGATCCGGCCACGAAGGTCGGATCAGTGTCGGCCGTACCTACAGCCTTATCGACTTTGAAGTACGCCTGCTTGTCGATCTGAAAGGTTGCCTGGGCGGTCTGGATGCTTTTGGCACACGCTTGCGCTCCAGTGTCGTAAGCACGCTTTTGTGCCCCGAGCAGATTGGGAATGAGCACGGCGGCCAGGATGCCGATGATGGCGATGACGATCAGGAGTTCGATCAGGGTGAAGCCTTGCGTACGGGATGTCATGACTAGACCTCGAGAAAGAAGGGGAAGGCGGTGGAAGCGGGTCTCGCTCTGAACGTGAGGATGACGTATAAGCACTTGCGAATCTCTTACGACAGCTATGGAAAAAGCCCCCGCCCAGACGCTTCTCAGCGCGGGTGGGGGGTTGGTTTGGTGCAGAGCAAGCAGGATGCCTGCAGGTGGCTCTACTCAATCAACTCTACCGACGAGTGCTGACAGTGCACTGACGTAGCGTTAATAAAAGGGAGGCGCGTCCCGTGCAGATGGAGCGCCTCGACCTTTGCCCAGTACTCCATATCGGGCCTAAGCACCCTAGCCGAGGCTACAGCCCCAATCTCCAGGGCTGTCTATCCTGCATGGACCAGTATCTGGCGGAAGCGCTCTATATGGACACCAATCTCGTCGCCAAGAACTTGGGCAGGTTCCCGACCCTGGGAGAGGCGCAGAAGGCCTGCGAACGCCATGCAACGACGCCATTGGCATTTCGGACCCGAACTTCCAACATCTCCAAAGCGCAAGGCGAGAAATACTGGTACCAAATCACCTCTCAAGGAACGAAGACCTAAAAACGCCGCCGCCCAACGCTTTTCAGCAGGGGTGGGGGCTTCAGGACGGTGAACGGGAACAGGCAGGAAGGGAGAGGACGGGAAGAAGGTGGACTGCAGAGCTCCGGTTCATCAAGTTTGTATGCTGCTCGGGCCGGATCGGATGGTAAAAAAGGGAGGCGCGTCCTTCTGCGGGAGGAGCGCCTCGACCTTGCCCAGGCATCCACTGCCGGGCATCAGCACCAGAGCAAAAAAGCCACGGCCCTGACGCAGCTGCGCGGGCCGTGACTTCGTATGATGGATAGACTCCCGGAACAGGAATCCTGAAACCAGTCTATAAATGCCGTCTCACAGCTTCCTGACGGCGCAAGGTATCCGATAGCTCAGGGCATGGCGTCAATCAGCTTGATATACACCAATGCCTGCCGGTCCAACTCGGCCAGGACAGTCGGGCGGACGACATCCATGAAATACTCGCTCATATCCGTGGGTGGGTTCGTGACCATATTGGCGTCCAGATGCGTGAACGAAGACTGCACGAACTCGAACCCTGGTTCCACGCTGCGAGGACATGCAGTCTGCCAGACTTCGTGACATTAGCCCGAGGTCTCGAACGCGATGCCGTCGCGCTGAAGGCGGCCCTCCTGATGCCCCGGTCAAACGGCCCGGTCGAGGGCAATGTCAACAAGATCAAACTGATCAAACGACAGGCATACGGCCGGGCCTCATTTCAACTCCTACGACAGCGCGTGTTGATGGCCGTGTGACCAGCCGTCATCAAAAATGACGGTGAACCTGCATTATGGATTCATTCCATAGAGCTGCCATCTCTTGAGACAGGCGGCAGGGACTTCTGGCCTCATCTCCATCCCTGTCAGCCATGTCAGCGCTTCTTTTTCACTTTACCTGAATGAAATACACCAGCGTCTCTGTCGTCTCCCTTCCAGGACTGATCAGGTCGAACTGCAGGGCGGTGCTTCCGATGTGCGCGGCCGTGAATCCGAACAGGACTCTCGACCTGCCTCCGATCTGCTGTGGAGGAACGACGCTGTTCTCCAGTGCCTGTAGCACACTGGGATTCGTCGCTCCTCTTAGGACGTACCGGTAGCCGGTTCCTGCCTGGACGGGCAGCTGGAACGTTACATCATCGCCGAGTGACAGTGAAACAGGAGCCGTGGGCACCTGGTCGTCAGTGGAAAGGATGACCGCTGCCCCCAACTGGGTCGCCGGACCCTGCTGGCAGGAAATGCCCCTGCTCTGGGCGTCCGGGAAAAAGGTACCGGTCCTGCCCTTCGACCACCAGACGATCCGTCCGTCCGTGAATCTGAGCCCGTCGGCCGAAGGTACACGGTGAAGTGACAAGGCAGAGGGCCCGTAGCGCACCGTCAACCCGTCCGCCGGCCCGCTGTCGATTTCGAGCGTCGTCTCATTCTGACAGTGGTAGAACGTGCTGGACGGATGCTGCTGAGCAGCAGCGGGGACAGCTGAGAGAATGGCCAGGACAGAACTCAGAATCAGACGACATGAACTCATGACACTCCTGCTGGGGATGAAAGAGGTGTTTTGAATAGCCCTCGGCGAAGGGCAGGCGGTCCCGAGCCGTCTGTAACTACGCATGATCAGCGGTAAAGGTCAGTGAGGATAGCCGGCTCTCCCTGGAAGGCCGACTTCACACTGGCGAAACTCAACGTGACGGCAGCGTTGCAGGCGAAGGCCACGTGAGGCAGGTCGGGCAGCCAGAGCGACAGACCCGAGTTGGAAAGGAACGGGGTCGGCGTCAGCTGGTTTGGGGTCTGTGTCAGCAGCTCTTTGACGGCCTCTGCACAGGACGGATTGCTCTTCGGGTAGGAGGCGAGGTAGGCGTCGCGGAGCTGAGCGTCCGTGAGCCCTGCAAACAGCGTGCGAACATCTACCGGCTGTCTGGTCTGTAGGTCCAGCGTCTCGGTCATGGCCACGTCTCCTGGGTGGGCGCCACCGCAGAAGGCCGTGCCGACCGTCTGAAGACTCAACAGCTTCGTACTGTATCGCGTCACACGGGTCTGCACGGCCCATGCTGCCTGAGGTGAACCATCCGGCGCACTCGCTTGGCAGTCGAGCGCCTCAAGAGCGTCCTGCGCCTGCAGATCCTGCAAAGCTGCGTTCACACGCGCGTTCCCTGGCACCCGCGGGTAGCTGATACCGGAGAGTGGCTCACGTACCGTAGGCAGACCAGAAGTATCCGGAGCACCCCGAGTCCAGGCGTGGTTGAGCCGCAGGTAATTGAACAAATCCTGGCGCTGCAACTTCTGGAACCCGGTCGAGGCGACGAGCGAGCCATCCAGCGGCGTGACGGTCGCCAGGGACAGCCGAACGGGCAACTGAGCCCCCCTGCTCGCCGTCTGCCAGGTCCCTGACCAGCCATTCGGTCGCGGCGTGAGACGCATGGAACCCGTCGAAGTCGTGGTATCTCCCTGATCGAGCGCGGAAGACAGATGCTCCTGGAGCAGCAGTGCTGGACCCTGTTTCTGACTCGACAGTGAGATGGACAGACCGTGACGGGTGTAGAAGTACGCGCTGTCCTGAGAACCAAGCTGCACCACGACAGGCGACGTCCCGATCGTTCCGACATACACCGCCGGTCCAGTCGCTGGAGCGGCGAGGCCCGGCATGGCACAGAGCAGGTTCAGAAAGACGAAGTTCAGGACTCGAGAAACTGGTTTCATGACGACCTCTCGGGGTATCCGACTGCCCTAGGCAGAAGAAGTGAAGGGTTTCCTGGTTCGTGGCATGGCCGGGCAAATCATCGAAAGTGGAGGGAACTGAGCGTTCGTTGCTCGCCATCTGACAGCGTTTCTCAACCCAACCTGATCTGCCCGGTCTTCGATGGCTGAATCCAGATTTCTCTCCAGTCAACGTTGGAAGTGCAGACGATGAAGGGCTGGCAGCAAGAACCGGCGTGACAGAGGGAAAAGCAGCAGGACCGTCGAGGTCATCCACCAGGAGAGCGATCAGGCCGAAGACGACGAGACCTGTGAGCGCCTCACTCCGCAGAACCCGTTTCATCTCGAAGCCATCGGGCGCTGCCTCATCCACTGTACGGAGCAGGAGCATAAAGATGCCGTTGATGAGCGCCTGCACGCTGGCATAGAGGGCGACCGCGAGGCCGTCACTGGAGTATCTCGTCAGGACCGACGCAGCGAACGGCAGCAGCGACACCACGAGCAGCAGCAGGACGTTGAGGTTCGCGAAGCGGCCGTTCGGCTGATGGGGCAGGTGCAGCAGTCGGCTGTGGGTGAGCCAGTACCGGCTGATCGACAGGCCGGTCACGACGTACCACAACAGACTGGTGGCCATGCCCGGGAGGGCCCGAAGCAGTTCATGGTGGCGCCCGGCAGTGCCGTGGCAGCAGGCACCCGCAACTCCAGCACCAGCGGCGTCAGCGCGATGGCGAACACCCCGTCGCCCAGACCGATGATGCGGTGCGTCGGAAATGGTGATGTCGCGAGCTGCGTGGACAGCGAAGTAGAGGATGACGACCGTGAATCTGAAGAATGGGCAAGGTCCGTCATGTTGTCCTCTCCCGAAGCTTCAGTAACTCAGGGCGTGGAAGCGGAAGCCCACACGCCCCTGGTCCGCGTCGTAGGCGTAATCCAGCTGGCTGAGGGTGTACATGCCGGTGTTCATGAACGCCTGACCGTTGTGGGCAGCGGTGCTATGACCCCAGGCGACCTTGGTCGGCGCACCGGTGGACGCGTCACCCACGGTGAAGCTGTAGAGCGTCCGGCCGTTCGGATCCGGCAGTGTCACCACCACCTGCTGACCGTCATCCAGCAGCTTCCTCTTGGAGTTCGGGTCGGGATCCTGGTGCTGCGGCGGGTCGATGCCGTCCGGGACCTGGATGATCGAGTAGTTCAGGCCGGTGTCGACCAGCAGCGAACCGCACTGAGGCGCGACGTTCGCGGTCGGCACACTCACGCAGGCAGATGGAGCCTGCCAGTCGTCACCCTGAGCGACCGGCAGCTTCTGCAGCTTGATGAAGCTGAAGTTGGCCGTGTCGTCGTCGGTGATACCGAGCGTTATCTGCTTCGGGGTTAGCACATAGCCGCGCTTCATGGTGCCGCCCGTCCCCATGGCGGTGAGGTTCAGGAACGGATTGAGCGTCTGATCAACAGTCGTGCCGTGCGGATCGACGCGGTCGAAGCCAATGCCCATCATCGAGATGCCGATCGCTTTCTCGTCAGTGACACAGGCCTCACCGGTCTTGCAAGACTTTGTGACCATCCGGACGCGCATCGGCACGGTGGCGACACTTTCAGCGCCGATCGCCGAGGATGAATAGAGCCGGACGCGCGTCATCACCCACTCTCCGGAGTAACTGTTGCCGCTGCTGCTGTAGGTGAAGTCCTGGAAGGTCTCTCCGGTCGGGGTGTAATCGGTGCCGAGGAACTGCTTGGCGATTACGATGCCAGTCGAACCGGTGTCGAGCATCACACCGGTGCGCCTTCCCCGGCCGATGCTGACATTCAGGTGCAGGCCGTTCTGGATGGAACTCTGATGTTCAAGCTGAAGGGTAACTGTGCCGCTGGCCACTGAGGCTGGCACAGTGTCGGTTTCCAGGGTGCCGGTGGTCATGGTATTACAGGCACTCAGCGCGGTAGCGAGGACGGAGAGAATAAGAGTAGTGGAAACGAATCGGTGCTTCAACATGGATGGTCTCCTTGAGACGCAGGGAAGATGCAAACGGTGCGGAACGCGTCATAACGGTTAATGAGACAGCTCTGAGCGAAGTGTGTCGCTCTTTTGAGAAGCGCAGGGAGCAGAGGCTTCCAGCACGATGTCTTCACAGGAGGTCTGTCGGCGACACCACGTTCAGGTCATCGAAAGAACGCCCGTCCAAGCCGCCAGTTCAATGGACCTTGGCGTTCCGACTGATGATCTCGCGAAGGGCGTTCAGGGCGTTCTGGCCTGCCGGGGTGAATGCACTGCGCTGCAGTCCCTGAGCGCTCAGGCCCTGCGAGGACGTGCCTGCATCCGCGGCCGGGAATACCTGGGTCTCGCTGGGCAGCGGCACGGCCTCACAGGAGGTGTAGTTCTCGCTCGGCAACGTTCCAGTCAGGAAATACTGGTTGATCGGCAGATCCACGCAGTCGGTGTTGTACGGGAAGGCGGTGTGCTGCGACTCATGCTGAATGAAGAGCATCTTGCTGTTGGGCGTGGCTTTCCAGGCGGCCAGCGCGCCAGCGGCGGGAGTGGCCGGGTCGTACTCGTTCTGCAGCATCAGCAGCGGCGGCATTGCGGCCGGCATGGCAGGTTTCTGCACGGAAGGAATGGTCCAGCTCAGGCAGGGACTCGCAGCGAAGCTGCCACCGATCAGTGGGGCGACCTGCGCGAGCCGGTTGTCCTCGGCCACGACTGCGGTGACGTCCCGGTTGCCGGTGGAATCGTTGCAGCTCACGGCCTGGAACACTGCGTCCCCACCAATCAACTCGGTCGGGGAGGCGGCCGGGTTCTTCACATCCTCGTAGTTCTCCAGAAATTGCTGACCGAAGAGGTGTGCAGCGGCGTCCAGATCCGGGTCGGCGGCCATCGGCGTCAGGCTGAGGGCAGGCTGCAGTGAGGTCGGCTTGTCCTTCGGGTGGGCATTCAACACCTGCTGCGTGACCTTTGCCGCCAGCAGGGCCGCGGCGATCTCCGGCATGTTGTCGTGCTGATACAGGTTCTGTTGAACGATGTTCGCGACCTGCGCCCGGACCGGTACTGAGAGCTGGTCGTACATGGCGGAGATGGCGTTAGGGTTCTGACCCAGGCCGTAGGTCGTGTCCTGACGCGCGACGTACGGCAGGACCACCTGTCGGAAATCGCGCTCGAACGCTTCCGGCTGGCGGGCGGCCGTCGCGCTGAAGGTGCCGCTGAATTCCATGTTCCCGTCGAGCAGCATGCGCCCGGTGTGCTCCGGAAACAGTTTGGCGTACCAAGCGCCCAGCCAGGTGCCATAGCTGTAGCCGATATAGTTGAGCTTCTCATCACCGAGCAGGGTCCGAGTCAGGTCGAGATCACGGGCGGTGGCGTCGGTGTTGATGAACGGCGTGACGGGGTTCTTGGCGCACGCCTCTGCGGTAAGCCGGCCGTTGTGCAGCATGGCATCGATGTTCTGCTGGCTGCGGTCGGCACTCGCGTAATGAACAGGTGCCTGGAGCTCATTCGTTCCGCAGTACAGCCGCGTGCTGGCGCCCACGCCCCTGGGAGAGAAGCCGATCAGGTCAAACTGCTCGCCCAACTGCCGGTAGCTCTGTCCACGCGGCGTCGATGGATCGGCATTGCCCAGGAGGGCGCTGAAGTAGACGGAGAAGTTGAGACCGTCCTCTCCAGGTCCACCAGGGTTAAAAAAGATCGACCCCTGCCGCGCTTTTGGCTGCGCGGCGCTGACGCGCAGCATCGACATGATGGCTGTTCCATTGCCTGGATGGGCATAGTCGAGGGGCACCTGAACGTCGGCGCACCTGGCCCGGTCACCGAGGGCGCTGATCGCCTCCGGGAAGCCTCCAGTCGTTCCCAGGATGGAGAGGTCACACGGTTGCCAGTTCAGCGTCTGGGTCGTGAACGGCTGCATCGGGTCCGGAACAGGGGACGTCTGCGAGCAGGCGGCGAGCAGCAGAGGGGTACTGAGCAGGAAGGTAGAGGTAACCGAGAACTTCATCATGATCTCCCTGTTTCGGCAGCAGAAGAAACATGCCGCTACTGTTGCCGATAGAGCAGAATTCAATACAGTGGTTCGCCGTCAATGATTGTGGTTCGAAACTACCGTTCAGGAAAGAGTTCCGTTCTCCAGAAATGATGCACCTGTGAGATCGGGGGAGATGTAAAAAACCCGTGCTTCTGCAGCGTGGTCGCGTTCATGAATATCGGCATTCCGTTCAGTTCAGATCACTGTAAGAATGACTGTGAACAGAATTCACCAGAGATCCGCGCCATGTCAGCCAGACCTGTTCCATGAGTGCGCGCGAGATAACACTTGGGATCATGTTGAAGCGAGGATCCGCTTTGACAGATGACGTTCGTCCGGGGCCTGTCTGATCAGCGACCGAACTGAACGACGGATTCGCCGACATTCGTCATCGAAGTGGGCCAGGGCTTCTGAATGGGAAAAATGAGCTGCGCCTCATTCTCTGATGACCTACCCTGGCACCGACGAATCAGAGCCTAAAAACTGGCAGGTCAATGACCTGAAGGGGTGTCGTCAAGGTTGCACAGGACTGCCTGTGAGCGTTCACGACTTCATATAATTTAGGGAGGCCGCGTCAACGAATACGTTCATGTGCATAGGCCCGTTCGGAAAAAGAAGCTGGCGACTATCGGACAGCAGCGAGACATTCTGATTTCCGCAGAGCAGGCGACGTTCGATCTCGATACCGATGATATCGCCACAGCTCAATCGATTTCCCCATGATTTATTCAAGATTGAAGTTTATTTTCATCATGAAACGCTGTGAGATCTCCCGTCAGACCGCTGAAAGAATTCCTTCTCCATGATGGGTAGACCATGTCCGTACTTTCCGGGAGTTGTTGAATGTATGAAGCGCGGAGGCCAACGGCGCCTGAGCGGTACGCCCTTCTGGACGCGGTCCCTGATGTTGACCAGTTGCTTCTGTTGACCGCACAGATCTTCCAAACCTCGATGGTCGTGGTGTTCTTGACACACGACCATCGTCCGCTGTTCAGCGCCTCCCGCAGCATGGAGAGGGAGCAGGTGGAGCATGCCCTGTCTTTCTGCACCTGTGTTTCACAGTCCGGCGGTGTGCTGGTGATCCCGGATACTGCTCTGGACCTCCGCTTTCAGGACGCTGCTCTGATGACTAAACCCCCCGGGATCCGGTTCTGCGCTGGCGCTCCCCTGATCACTCCGGAAGGATATCGACTGGGAGCGCTGTGTGTCCTGGATACCGTGCCACGCGAACCACTGTCTCTCAGGGAACAGCAGAGCCTTCGACACTTGGCTGCCAGTGTCATACACGAACTGGAACTACACTTGGCACTGATCAGGTCCCGCCGACTGGAGGCCGTTCACGAGGGGATGCTGACGACCTCTCCGGACGCTGTCCTGATGCTTGACGCCCAGGGCGTCATCACCGAGTGGAATATCAGTGCCGAGCGCCTGTTCCGGTACACCCGGGAGGAAGTGCTGGAACGGAGCATCCTGGACCTGATCCAGGACACCATGGGACCGGAGGTGAGTCAACGGTTCTGGACGTTCGTCCAGACCCAGCCGACCCGGCAACTCGGGCACGACCCGGTCGAGACCGTTCGCCTGCGAGACGGCCAGATGCTCCCGGTCGAGACGACCGTGCTGCCACTGGAAGTGGATGGAGCGCGCGTGTACGCCCTGATCGTCCGCGACCGGACCCAGCAGGCGACGGCGCAGCTGAAACTCGTCACGCAACGCAACCTGCTGCAGGCGGCGCTGGATGGTGTTCCGGAGGTGGTGTACGTCAAGGACCTGGATCGTCGTTACCGGATGATCAATACCAAAGGGGCTACCCTGATCGGGCAGCCGGTCAGCGCCATTCTGGGTTGTACCGACGAGGAACTCTGTCCTCCACATCTCGCGTCCGTCATCCGGGCGCACGACGAGCAGGTGCTGCGGACAGGACAGGCGACCAGCTTTACGCCGGAAGCATTCGTGCTCCAGGACCGTCGGCAAATGTTTCGGTCCATCCGGAACGTTTACCGGGACGCGGCTGGGCAGGTGGCGGGCCTGACTGGACTGGTGATGGACGTCACAGAACAGCAGGCAGCAGAAGACATCATCCGGGAACACAACGCACAGCTGATCCAACAGGTTCAGACCGCGCAACTGGAAATCCTGGAGAGACTGGCCCGTGCCGCTGAATACCGTGACGACGACACGGGAGAGCATATGCACCGGGTAGGCTGGACGTCGGCCGGGCTTGCCACAGCGTTGGGGTTGCCGGCGGATCAGGTGGAGCTGATCCGCCGGACGGCGCCACTCCACGACGTCGGCAAGATCGGGATCTCGGACAGCATCCTGCTCAAGCCGGGACGATTGACCCCGGAGGAGTTCGAGGTCGTGAAATCGCACAGCCGCATCGGTGCGGAGATTCTGCAGGGAGGCTGTTCACCGCTCGTGCGAATGGCGGAGACGATTGCCTGCACACACCATGAGCGCTGGGACGGCACCGGCTATCCGGCCGGACTGGCTGGAGAGGAGATTCCAGTGGCGGGTCGGATCGTGGCGGTCGCGGACGTGTTGGACGCGCTGCTCAGTGAACGGCCGTACAAACGGGCGTGGTCGCTGGAAGCCGCACTGGTGGAGATCACCGCGCAGGCCGGTCGCCAGTTCGACCCCCAGGTCGTGGACGCCCTGCGTCGCCTGTACGCGAATACTGGCTCAGAGAAGCCCGTCGGTCAGGTTGATGAAGGTGTCTACCTCTGAAAATAAGTGGTCATCGCTGTAACGCCTTTGTGAGAACGTACTGATTACCCTGTCCGTATGGGCGAACGCGACAGGGCCTTTTCTGCGACTTCTGAACTCGCGCCAGAGCGTTCTGTGGCGCGTGATATCGCCGCTGCTGTGCTTGAGACGACGACCGCCTTTATGGTGGTCCTTGATCGCAACGGCCGGATCCTGCGGTTCAACCCGGCCTGCGAGCGGCTGACCGGGCACCGTGAAGCGGAAGTGATTGGTCAACTGCTGTGGCCGTTGGTCCTGGACGAGATTCAGGCGGAACGTGCTGCTCAAATGTACGCAGAGGTCAATCTGGAGCAGCCTTCCGGACAATACAAGAACTACTGGATGAGCGCCTCAGGTGAGCGTCAGTATATCAGGTGGGCCACGACGCGCCTGCTGGACGCGGCCGGTGAACTCGATTTGGTGATCGCCATCGGGCTGGACGTCAACGAGGAACGCCGGGTACGCCTGGAGCAGGAAGAGAGCGAGGCGCGCTTCCGAGCGCTGTTCGAACGCTCCAGTGACGGTGTGGTGCTGATCGACCCTCACGACGCCGTGATTCCCTGGCGGATCGTCGACTGTAACCCGGCGTTCGCGCGCATGAACGGCTACGACCGGGAACTGCTGATCGGACAGTCCATTGACCTGGTGCAACCGGAGGCCCTGATGGCACGCAAGGGCGAACGGCTGTTGACGTGGATTCGTGCGCAGAGGACGGAGGCGCGTGTCGAGGGGTTACACCGTCGCCAGGACGGCCATATCTTCCATGTCGAATGCAGTGGCAGCCTGATCACTCTGGGAGAACGGGAACTGGTGTTGAGTCTGGAGCGGGATATCTCCGAGCGGAAGCAGACGGAGGCGCAACTGCAGGCCTTGAACGAACAACTGGCCCATGAAGCACACCACGACGCGCTGACGGGGCTGCCCAACCGGGCCCTCCTGTACGATCGCCTGACTGTCGAACTGTCTCGACTTTACCGGTCAAGCAAAACACTGGCGGTGGTGTTCATCGACCTGGATGAATTCAAGCAGGTCAACGATGTTCTGGGTCACGCCGTGGGAGATCAGCTGCTGGAGGAAGTGGCGCGGCGTTTAAAGGTGACTGTGCGGCCCAACGACACGGTGGCCCGCATGGGCGGAGACGAGTTCGTGGTTCTTGTTCCGGATCTCCTGTTGGCCAGTGATGTTACACGGGTGGTGCAGCGAATGCAGACCGCGCTGGCATTGCCGTTCAGGTTGGCTGGAAGCGAAGTCAGTGTGAATGCGAGCATCGGCATCACCGTGGCGCCGGAGAACGGGGATACGGTCGACACCTTGCTGTACCAGGCGGACACGGCCATGTACCAGGCTAAGCGGGCCGGGAAGAATGACCTACGCTTCTTCTCCAGTGATCTGACAAGAGAGACGGTTGATCAGGATAGGACCCATTCCTTCCGCTGTAAGGAAGCGCACCCCAATAAGCTTGATCATCTTTTCTGGACTACGCAGCCTCTGGAGAGGAGGACCATCCCGGATTCGGACGGCCCTGAGGCCTGTGGTTGAAGACAGAGAGAAATCGTTTCTGGGGAAGCCTGAAGTCGGATCTGACAGACCTGATCTGGAGCAATCTGACCTTCGCAGTCAGGACAACACTCCGGAGCCCTAGAGAAAGAAATGTGACCCTCAGCAGGCCAGCACAAGGGTGACGGCGGGCAGCCGGAGTGATCATGCCGGCTGCCCGCCCGGTTCATCATCTGCCTTTCAGGCAGGTCTTCAGTAAGGAAACTGTTCTGCTGTTTCTGCTGTTCTGAAGAGGTGCCCGTCCCGTCCCTTCTTTCAACATCATACAGTCCTGCATTGGTACTGTTATCCGTGCTGATCGCCTGCGCTGCCGCTTACGTGGCGCTCTCGCTCGCGGCTCATCTCTCGTCTCTGCACGGCCGGGCCTGGAAGAGCTGGTGGAGCCTCGGCACATTCATTCTGGGCCTGGGAATCTGGGCGATGCACTTCGTCGGCATGTTGGCCTTGCATGTCGGCGGCATGCCGATGACCTACCGGTTCTGGCCGACCGTGCTCTCGGTCCTACCGGCCCTCCTCGCTTCCGGCCTGGTGCTCCAGGGCGCCAGTCGGCCGCGTCTCTCGCGCAGCGCCCTGCTGACCAGCAGCATCGTCATGGGCAGCGGGATCGTGGGGATGCACTACCTCGGCATGCACGCCGTCGGCCAGCCATTCGAGTTGATGTTTAACTCTGGTCTGGTTGTCCTTTCGATGGTGATTGCGGTGGCTGCCTCCGGGGCCGCCCTCTTCCTGGCATTTTCGCTCAGGCAGCCATCAGGCGAACAGGGAACGACCCAGGTTGCCTGGCCCGTACGACAACTTCTGGCCTCGCTGTTCCTGGGCCTCGGCATCGCTGGGATGCATTACACCGGGATGTGGGCCACCACCTTCGCCGCGCCCCCGATGAGCATGCCGATGGCTTCAGGAGCATCGCAGAGTATTCTGGCCGTCACCGTCAGTGTGGCGATGTTCGCCCTGTTCGGTCTGCTGGCCACCGCGCTGGGGATCGAACGGCACTTCACCCGTCAGCAGCGGTACCGTGTCCAGCTGGAGGCGCTGGTCCTGTCCCGTACGGCAGAACTGGGGAGTGCCCTGGAGCGCAATCAGCAGATCTACCGCACCTCGCTGGAAGCGGCGGAACGCTCACACCAGATCCTGAACACCCTGCAGGAAGGCGTGACGCAGCTCGACAGCACGGGCACTGTGCTGTCCTGCAATATCAGCGCCGCACGTCTCCTGGATCTCCGGATGGAAGATATTCTGGGCAAGCGTCTTCTGGACATTCCATTGCAGCTGGAAGACGAGTGTGGACAGGCTACGCCCCAGGAACTGCTCCTGCAACGGGTGCTCGCTCAGCCCAGTGCAGTTCAGATCATCGGGCGGCAACGTTCCAACGGAACTCGTCAGTGGCTGTCCGTCACCCGGCACGACCTCCACTCGGATGTCCCCTCGACGGACACTGCGGAGCAGCTGGTCATCTGCATGACCGACGTCACCGATCAGCGTGAGAATGAGCGGCAGTTGCAGCACCAGGCACACACCGACGCCCTCACCGGTCTGGCCAACCGCCACACGCTCTACGAACGCCTGCCCGAACTGGTCTACAACGCCACCTGGACCCGGACGAGTGTCGCGGTGCTGTTCATCGACCTCGACCAGTTCAAGGCCATCAATGACTCGGTCGGCCACGCGGTGGGAGACGCGGTGCTGGTGGAGGTGAGCCGCCGGTTGAGCAGCGTGGTCCGGACCCCTGATCTGCTGGTGCGGCTCGGTGGCGACGAGTTCTGCGTCGTCCTCGATGGCCTGAGTGGTCTCGAGCAGGTGAAGGAAGTCGCGGACCGTCTCCATCAGCGACTGATGGAACCGATCCTCCATGAAGGGCATCAGTTCCGGGTTGGAGCGAGCATCGGGATCAGCACGTTCCCTGAGCTGGCCGACTCGTCCGAGAGTCTGCTGCGGCAGGCGGACCTGGCAATGTACCGGGTTAAGCGGTATGGTCGTGGCGAGACTACCGTCTTCAGGCCGGAGATCGAAGCAGAAGCCGTGCGGCAGGCAGTGGTTGAGCGACATCTGGGAGGAGCTATCGCCCAGGACGAGTTGAGTCTGGTCTTCCAGCCACTCTACTCGCTGAGCGAGGATCGGATCATGTCGTGCGAGGTTCTGCTTCGCTGGAACAGCGCGGCACTCGGGTCCGTTTCGCCCGCGGAGTTCATTCCCATCGCCGAGCAGTCGGGCCTGATCTATCAACTCGACGAGTGGGTCATCCGGCAGGCCTGCGAGCAGGCCGCACGCTGGGCCACCCAGGGTCACCGAATCGAGATGGCGGTGAACATCTCCGCGCTACACGTACAGCGCACGGAGTTGCTCCCGTTCGTTGAACGGGTGCTCGAAGAGACAGGGATGCCTCCTGAACAGCTGCGACTGGAACTGACCGAAGGGGCCCTGATGCTCGACATCGAGGTGGCGTTGCGGCAGCTGCACGCGCTCCGGGGCTTAGGCGTCCAACTGGCGCTCGACGACTTCGGGACTGGATATTCCAGTCTCAGCTGGCTGCAGAACCTGCCAATCGGGCAGCTGAAGCTCGACCGCTCGCTGCTGGAGAACGCGACCGAGGAGCCGAGACGGGAGATGGTCCTGGCGAGTTTCGTGACCCTCGCCCAGATGCTTGGCATGACGGTGGTTACGGAAGGCATCGAGACGCCTGAGCAACTGGCCCTTCTGCAGCGCCTCGGGTGTGATTTCGGGCAGGGCTACCTGCTGTCGAGGCCACTGCTTCCCGGTGCCCTGTACGCCCTGCTGGAAACGGCTGATTCCAGGGGCATGACGCCTGACGCACCACTGCTGACGGCCCCTGGAATCCATTCCAACTGAGAGGCTGCGTTGAGTTTCGTCCGGGAGTGAAGAGACCATGGCAAGGTACGGCAGGCACCTGAGATCCTAGCGTCACGGGTGTTGAGAGTGCCTGGAGAAACCGGCTCTGCCGATGTCGTCGCTGGTACCGAAAAGGCAGAGACAGCGCGGGTTTGAGCGCCGTGGATGCTCGAAAGCAGGCCACCTCCTGGGCGATGCAGGCTGTCCAGCGACTGGATACGGAAGATCAACGCGCCGGAAATCCCTGAAAGACGCCTGCCTATCTGAACTCAGTCGGGTAGAACTGCTCTGGTATTGGCTTTCAGTACCGCCATGGTCGCCAAGCGAACTCAGCACCGAGCAGGGGAAGCACCGTGAACCCGACCCCCATCGGCAGCCACCACAGCACCGGTCCCCAGAGGGTCCAGAAGGTCGCGGCACGCGCGGTTCCGACCGGGTCGCGTGCCGTGTATACCACCTTCACCTGCGCTCCCACCGGCCGATTGAGAAATCCATTCTGAACGAACTGGACAGGCGGCCCCGTGGCCGTGGAGAAACGGATGACGGGATGGGCTGATGCCCGGACGACCCGGCCCTGCGTCCAACTGGCGTGCGAGAGAAAGTGCATTGTCTGCCAGAGCTGGACACCGCTGGCAGTCAGGGCGCAGAGACCGGCGACCACCATCACCAGCACAGCGCTATACCGGCGCGACCACTGGAGGGCGGCCGCGATCCTCTGATTCTGGGCATTCATCACAGAGTGTTGTAGCAGGCCAGAAGGAAAGGAGGATCGTCAGAAGAGCTCCGGTCAAGATTTGTCTCTCCATCCCGGGCCGTGACAGCTGCCCATTGTTCCCGGTAAGCTCAAGCGTGAACAGGATTCTGGTACTTCTCCTCTCTCTGAGCTTCTGCGTGGCAGGTGCGAACCCTGAACCGCAGCGACCGATCTACATCCAGTACACCATCGCCAAACATGAGCGCACCGCGAGCTATTTCCGTCGGCTCTCGTTGCAGACCCGCGGCTGTTCGGGCCGGACATCCAGGAAGTCCAGCGGCAGGTGCGCCAGGTTATTCCTGTCGCGCGAGGCCTGAAGATCGACGGGTACTATGGACCGGCCACCTCTGACGCCGTCAGACGGTTCCAGCTGAGAAACAATCTGACGCCTAATAGGGTGGTGAACTTTGACACCTGGGTGGTCCTGTTCCAGCTCTCGGATTGAACGGTTTTTCAGAGATCTGGAGAGAAGGTCATCCCTCTCTGCCATGCTGTCCGCTCGTGCTGATACGAGCGATGAACTCACCGGCAGCTGAACGTTCACGGTTCTCGCATGTACCGGTGCGCAGCTGCTTACGTCCAGGCTTACACTTGCCGCTGGCGTGGTCATAGGCTGGTGAAGGCGATCAGCGTTGTCACCAACGTGATTGGCAGGCCGATCAGCCACAGGATCAGCACGTCCACGCTGTCCGCCGGGGGTACCCGTCCGTTGAATGCACGTCTGAGGAATAGGGTCGTGTCGTCGTCTCCTGGCATGCCGTGCGCTCGCAGCTCCTGAAGTTCATCCGGAAACAGCCCGTCCGGCTCGATCTCACCCTCGATGACCGGATTACGCGGATCGAAGGGATGCCGGGCTTCGTTCACGTCCCCTGGAAATGTCCCGACCAGCGAGAGGACCGCCACGCGGCGGCCCAGGGGATGGGCCGCGTCATAGCGCGGGGCGAGGGTATACACGCAGGGCGTGGGGTAGCACCCATGCCCTTGAACCACAGTCTGACTGAACCGGGGCACCGCACCTTGGAGGTGAACAGGCGTGACGAGGGTCGGCCGCGCGGCCAGCTGTGCGAGCGTCAAGACAGGCAGTGCTTCACCAGAGTGCTTCGACTCGCGCAGGTAAACCGACCGACTCCAGACCGTGGTAAGAAGCAGGGCCGTCAGACTGATCAGGAGGAAGACGCGGCGAAGAACGGTGCGCTGCTGCATACTTCAGAGCTTACGGTGGATTGGCGGACTTACTGCTCGTCTATCCTCTCGGCGCCTGAGAACTGAGCTGGAAGGGTGATAGACGGGCTGGTTTCCGAAGAGGTCATCCTAACGACGGATGAACAGGAGCAGGCCGTGTTCGCGGCCTGGGCAGCACGGGTAGGCATCGACATGGAAAAGTTGGCCGATAGTGGCTGTGGTTGCTGTGTGGACATCTATACAATATCAGCCAATGCTGAGCAGCTGGCGGAACTGAATGCTTTGCCCTATCCCACTCTGGTCTGAGATGTGCTCTGCCTTATGTTCATGGTTGGTTCTCGTGGGCCGTCACGGTCTCGTCTCGGCTACTCTTTCTGTGGATGAAGGTGAGGAAGAAATGTGCTCCGTTTCTCCCATCTCCTGGCATCAGCACACCTGAGATCCTAATTAAGGGACAAAGCCCGTCTCTCCCATTTTTCCTAGACTGTTCTCATGACGTCCCCCGACGATCAGACTCCTGGCCTGCCACCTCTCGATCCGTCGGAGACGAAGAGCCCACGCTCAGCAGCTTCCCGCCGCACCCGCAGCCTGCTGATCGGCGGCGTCACTGCAGCGCTGCTGGTGGCCGCCTGGGGAGGCGCGACCATGTACGCCGCAGGGCAAGCCCAGCAGATCGGCAACGATGCGGCCAAAACACTCGACACCACCCTCAGGGCCAATCACTTCGGCCGGGTCAAGCAGCACATCTTCACACGTGGGCTGACCGAGAGTACCGACGACCTTTACCTTGTCCTGGGCGAGCCAACCGACGGTGGAACTGACACCACCGACGCGTATGTCCTGCATTTGAGGAACCATATCCAGAACGGGCCACTCCCGGGCCTCCAGCAGGTCGGACAGGCGGTCGTCGATACAGAGATCATCTGGGATCCCAAGACCCAGGCCCTCCTCGATAAGGCGTTCGCGGGCAAGAAGCCGACCATCCACACCCTGGTTGGATTGAGCGGCACTACGACGACCACGGTGCAGGTGCCCGCCGGCACCTACACCGCAGACGGATCGACCGCGACCTGGGGAGCGCTCGCGGGACAGTTCAGTGTCAGTGATGCCGGGCGCGGTGTGAACGGTACTCTCTCCTGGCCGGGCGACTCGGTCGGGAGTCCCGAGGGGACAGTGACAGCAAAGGGGCTTCAGTACAGCGTTCAGCAGCGCCCGTACCTCAAGCACCTGTCGCAGGGCACATCGAGCATGACGCTCAACAGCGTGCAGTTTCCAGGAAAGCTGGGTCATCTAAACGGGTTAAAGCTCATGACCACCACGGCCCCCAGCGGCGCAAACCTGAACAGCCGCAGCGACCTGACGGTCGCTGCACTGAACGTGATGGACCAGACCTACAGCCGCTCCCAGCTGAGCCTGAGTGCCTCAGGCCTGAACAGTGCTGCGCTCGAGGGAATCAACGAGGTGATGAAGCGGCCGGAGTACCAGAACGCCTTTAAATCCGAAGATCCCGAAACTCTTGACGCGTCCCTGAAGAAGCTGGTGCAGGACATCAAGCCTGCACTGAGGAAACTGCTGGCCGGAAATCCCCGGCTGGCGGTCAACGAGGTCTCGGTGCAGACGCCTCAGGGTCCGTTGAAACTCTCGCTCGGTGCGCAGGTGGTCAATGGCGGCAGTATTCCGCTGGACGCCTTGCTGAACGAGGACACGCTCAACGATCCTGAGAGCGATCCAGCGGTGTTGGGCCTGCTCAGCAACATCAAGCTGACGGCTGATATTACAGGCAGCCAGAAAGCGATCGCTTCGCTGCTCGACGAGAGCGGTGACGATACGGCGGCGGGCATTGCGCAGTCGATCGACCCGATGGTGCAGGAGGGCATGATCACCCGCAAGGGGGATCAGCTCAGCACGCATCTGGAGTTCGGCAAGGAGGGCGCGAGCATCAACGGCAAGCCCGTTCCGCTGCAGTAAATATCCTCCAGGAAGCAGGACGGCTGATCAGAATTGGGAGGTGCTTCAGATCGCCAGTTGCGTAGTCAGCACAGGACCAGAAGAAGAGAGCGGATCAGAGACAGAATAAAAATCAGGGCGCTGGTGATCAGGTGATAGAACGCTCGCCCAGTACCGTTGGTCTCGCTGTTCATCGGCAGCTGTCAGAGAGCGGGAGCGTTCAGCATGGCCACACTCACCGGCCGCCGGTGAGGAGAGACTGAGGAATGAACACCCGTTGCCCAGACTCTTCGATCAACGTCATACCAGCGGAGTGCCACTCGGCACGTAACTGACCAGGAGCGATCTCCCCAGCGGTCGACTGAGGATGAAACGAGTAGTCGAGACGATACCCATACGCTTGGTCAGGATCAGGTGCCCTGCCGATGAATAGCTGATAACGCCTGGAAGGTGGAAGGGTATTCCAGTTAATGCCTGTCTCTCTGACGGTCATCAGATACGGGTCGTAACTGTGGTAGAGCACTGAAGAAGGCTGTATGGAGCGGTACACGGTCTGTTGCAAAGACCTTATCAGAATGACTACAATCACCAGCACCGCCATGATCAGACCAGCGAAAAATGCCGTGCCGATACTCTGTCTCACGTATCTCCCCACGACGTTCTCTGAGAGGCTCTCATGCTTGTCGGTTGAGCACGTGCTTTTCGGCACTGCGCTGGAACAGGGCGACGAGCAGCAGCACCCAACCCACACCTTCCAGTAGCACCCGGACGATCCCGACGACGGACAGGATGCCGCCGATCTCCGCTGTACTCATAAATCGCCGCTGTAGGCTGATCGGCAACACCAAGTTGATGACTGTGCTGGCAATGTTCAGCACCAGGAACAGGAGCAGCGCGATCAGTACCAGTCGGAAGCGGGGCTCCTGTAAGCGCAGCGCGGCCAGCACAGTACCTACCAGCCAGATCAGCGTGAGTGGCGAAGTGATGGCGAGTTGAAGCAGCACTGGTGCGATCAGATCCATGCTGGCATTGTTCCACCCCGGTCGGCTGCACCGAGGTTCAGCCTTCTGGAAATTCGATGGGCCTAAGCTCATTCCGCCGTCGTTTTGCTGTCCGTCGCCACTCCCAGAGCAGCACGCCGATCAGCAGGAAGTGCAGGTCGAGTGGTGCACCGAGGAGCATATCGCTGTCCGTCTGACCGGTACTGAATCCGATGCCCACTAGTCCGAGCACTGCCGAACCGGCGAGGGCCCCGGGTCGCCAACCGAGCACCCAACAGAGCGGAGGTAAAAGGCAGGGAATCAGCAAAATTAGGAAGACGATACCGCCAAAGATCAAGGTCCACACAAGCCCCCCGACAGCCTCCTGCGGACTGGCACTCTCGACGAACAGGTCCACCGCGTACACGATTGGTGGCAGGAAACACACCAGGACACCCAGGACGCGCAGCCAGACAGGTATCGGGGAAAGCGACACGGAAGTCAGAGGGCTGGTCATCAGGGTGTAGACAGGATAATAAACGGGCCCAGGTGCTCAGGGGATATGGTTCACCCTGACACCGTTGTTTTACTCGAGCTGGAAGTCGACCGTCAGCTGCACCGACAGGACCTGCGTCGAGCTGTAGTTCACTCCAGCATCCAGTACGCTGGCCCGGGGGCGTGTCGCTCGCGGCACCTCCTGCGCGGTCCAGTCCGGTTGCCAGTGGATTGTCTTCACCGGCATCTCCCAGGTGTCGGAGGCATTCAGTACGCCCACGACCCGGTGGCCGGCGGCCTCGGCGAGCACCTCCGCGCGCCGTCTGGCCTTGCGCATCGCCTGCGCGCCGAGGAGGAGGCTCGCCTCGAAGTCGTCGAAGATCCACTCCAGCCGCTGAAGGTCGGTCTGCTTCTGGTCAGCCAGGAGTCCCAGTACCTGTGGTAGGAGCGTCGCTTCCGTGTCCACGACCAGGAGGAACCGGGCCTTCTGGCTCTTGGTCAGGAGGCCCGTCCGGCTACTGATCTCGACGCCCCTCACCTGAATGTCGGCGGCCGGCACGCCGGTCGCCTGCAGCTGCTGGGTGACTTCCCGCACCTCCTTGACCCGCTCGGTCGCAGCATTGCCCATGACCAGGGTCTCACCGGCAACCTCGAGATGGAGCCTGGCGCGGGTCGCGGTGACATCGAGATGGTCTTTCAGCTGGATTCGGAGAACACCCATACCCCACAGTACTCCGAGCGTTCTGCTTCCCTGTTCAGAAATCTGTGCCAGGCCCCATGATCCGGTCAGCGACTGGAATCCCGGTAACCTGAGGCATGTTGACCCTGACGGCTCTTGCGCTCCTGCACCTCGACTGCGCGGCGCTCCAGCGCAGTGCGGCCTTCGAGGGTCGCCCTGGCCTACACGCCAGGGTCACCCAGACCGCCGACGACCGCGTCCAGCTCCATGTCGGCTCCCACACCCTGCGAGTCGGTGGCTCCTGCACTTCATAGTTCGCGATGGAGGCGCTGGTGGCCGACTTTAACTTCGACGGCTGGCGTGACGTGGCCGTCCCGACCGACAGCGGATACGGAGGCGTCAACACCTTCTACACCCTGTATTTCTACCGGCCCGGTGACGGAACATTTCAAAAGTCACGTTTCTCCGCTGCGCCCGGCGACCTGAGCATCCGGGCCAACCTCCTTCCCGATCCCGTGACTCGGACGGTCATCGCCGACTACAAGTCAGGGCCGGGCGAGGCGAAGGCGACCCTGTGCCTGACCGTAGACGGCCTTGATCTCTACACCTGTCGGGTGGGCGAAGGGAGCACGGCTGCACTGGCCGCGCTTCCGGACGACGATGACTGGACCTGGTATGACCCAATGGGTCATACCGTTGCACACCGACCTCTACAGCGCAGCGGGGACCAGCGGTTGTTCTGGACGGTCTCGGCCGCTCCCCTGCCGCTGCTGTCCTTACCGGATCGGCACAGCCGTGCACAGAGGTCGCTGCGCCGCGGCGAACGGGTGGAGGTGCTGGAATTGCGTGGAACCTGGGCACATGTGGTCTGGGCTGACCGGAACAGGCGACGTTTCAGCGGCTGGGTCCTGCGACGCACCCTGAAGTGACAGGAACAGCGGGCAGTCCCAGCGGCGGTTGACGAACGACGGCGCTCAGCGGGTGAACTTGAAGCTCTTGACGAACTGGCTCATGGGCGCGTCGAGTGTGGCCTTACGAGACAGCAGCGTGGTGCCGGTCAGTACGTAGGCGCGGTCTGACTTGAGCGTGATGGTCTGCGAGAGATACAGGCTGAACGCGCCCTGCTTGCCGCTGAAGGTCTGCTCCTGGGCGGGCTGGCCACCGAGCATGGTGCTGCGGGTGCTTAGCGGCTTGAAGTCAGTGATGACCCGTTTGAGTGTGGCCTGTCCGGCGGCGACGTACTGTTTCAGGGTGATGCCGGCGGGCAGCGACTCGACGGTCATGTTGACGTTGGTGGCGAAACCTTCGGTGGCGACGGGTGCGGCGAAGGCGACGACCACGCCCGGGTAGCTGACCTGCTTCCAGACATTCGGTGCGGTGACCGACACGCCATACGTGCTGCTGACGAACGCTGCCTGAGCACTGGCGGAAAGAGCGGACAGAGCGAGCACCGACAACAGGAGACGCATGAGCCGAGTTTAGGGCATTGGGTAGCACCAGGAAGAAGCAGATGTCGGGACGGTTCGGGAATATCGGCCGGTCTCGTCATTCACCTGTACGTCGCTCCGATGACAAGGGCTCCGAAAGTGTCTACAGCCCGCCCGCCGTACACCCCGGTTCGACGTGTACTGCTATGACATGGCACAGGACGCCGACGATCCTCCGAAAGGTTAGTGACTGTCGCTGGACGGGTACGCGACTTCGACCACGACACCGGGATCACGCTCAGCAGTTGCGTGGTCCTGAGTGGCGCGCAGGCCGCCCAGCTCAAGCCCTCCACTTTGGCCGTGACTGACGCGGCCTGGCGCTTCAAGGCCCAGCCGGCCGAGAAGTTTATGGTGGCTGCCGGACAGGGACTGAAGGACAGTGAGATTCTGGGCGCCTGCATGGAGCAGTCCACGGGCATCGGGGTCGGAGGTGCGGTTCTCGTCACCTATCCCGTCTCGCTCTTCCCGAAAGATGGTACGGTCTACAACGATCCCACCTGGGCGCCGGAAAGCTTTAACTACAAGCTCTCCCGCCAGCTCGAACTGCAGAAGTGGGGCAAGTGGACCCGGCAGGGAGCGAACTTCGTGATCCGCTGGGGAGACGGCGATACCGACACGTTCGAGGCCCAAGCCCCTGCCCGTCGGCACCCAGCTCACGGGCGCCTTCCAGACCATCTCCGGGGGCGGCAATACGGCTCTAGGCGGCGATGTGATAGTGGCGGCCGGAGCCAACTACGTATTTCAGCCCGACGGTAAGTTCAGCGGGGGTAGGTTCGGCGGGGGCAGCACTTCGAATGTCACGGTGGGAAGTCAGCGCTCAACGGGTGGCATCTACAGTGTGAACGGCTATGGCCTGACCCTGCGCAGCGCAGCTGGGCAGGAACAGCGGCTCTTCTTCGCCCGCTACGATCAACGCCTGATCTACATTGGCGGTTCGGCCTACACACCAGATCGCTGAGATCCACCTCTTGAAGAGCTGAAGAAATGGGGTCACTATCTCAACCTCTATACGTTAGGCTCGCTAACTTATGCGGCAGTGGTGTTCGGGTGCGTCGTGGTGGGAGGATTTTAGTGTACAGCACTGCGTTCGGAGTCTATTCTCCCGTACCTGTTACAGTTATGTCATGTCCAGAACAGGCCAGGTCCGTTTCGTTCCACCCAAAGACATCACAGTGAAGGTCAACCAGGGGATCACCCGGACCCGGACCTGGTTGCAGCCTTCCTGCAGGCTGGGCTGGAGCCGATGCTGTCAACGATGATTGATGACCTGGAACTTCAGGTGGTGGTCGCCAAGGCGTCGGACATCCGCTTCAACTGGAAGCCTGAGAACCTCGGGGCATTGAGGGAGCAGATCGGGGAATTGATCGCCACTGTGATGGAAGACATTGAGGTCGACGACTTTCTCAGCGAATAGGAGAGTTTAACAACCTCTTCAGGGTTATCCGCAGCCCATGAAGTCCTGTGAATGATTACTGAGCACGAGCTGTAGCGAGCATGCTGGTGAGTTCAAGGTGCGGCTCACCGATCGGGTAGAGGCGAGTCAAGAACTTTCTCTCCTGTGGACCATCCCAGAAGACATAGATGACCTCTCCAATTTCGTCTTGCTCGCGCACTTCATCTCGCCATACACACTTAAAAATCGTGCCCATGGCACCGAGCCACTCGCGGTATGCTTGTGCGCTTTCAAAATGCCCGCCACCGAGCGGCACGCCGAAGAACCGCTGTTCGCAGGTCTGTTTTTCATGATCTGAAGACCTGTTGCGCGGTAAGTGAAGAGGCAGCGGGGCGACGTGAACTGTCGCCCCGCTGCCATGTCCTGGGTTCAGATCGCGGGCACGAAGTGGTGGCGTCGCCACCGGAGGTTGACCAGTCCAGCAACACAACCCCAGATCACGCCATGCCGTTCAGGACGGTTTCTAAAAAACTCCTTGCAGGCGCGAAATTTCTTGATTCGGTTGATGACATTCTCGACGGTGATCCGAACCGTTGAGATCGACCGATTCAGTTCGCGCTGCTCCTCGCTCAACTTGCCTTTCTTGGCGCGCTTGGTCGGCACGATCGTTTCCCGATCAGGGTAAACCTTCTCCAGCCCGGTGTACCCTCTGTCTCCCCAGACCCGGACGTGTCTGGGGAGCCGAATCATCAGTCGGGAACACCGCAGCACCTTCATGTCGTGTGTGCGACCGCGAGCGGCCGCACTGAGGTGGACGATCTGCCCCTCTGGCGTCACGGCCACCTGCGTTTTGAGGGTGTGGGTGCCCTGCTTGACGCTATAGAACCGTTTCTTGTCTTTGGGTCGTCCGACCGCTTTCTTGCCGGGTGTCTGGCCTTTCTTGACCTTCGGCTGCCCCCGGGGCTGTTCGGTGCCATCGACGATCACGTCCGTCAGTTCCGGGAACACCTCCAGAAGTTCGTCCAGCGAGCGGATCTTTCTCGGCTTCCGCCTACCTTGACCGGGCGCATCGTCCGGTTTGGCCTGGAGTGTCCGGGAACGCAGAGGAGCGGGCAACGCCTGCTCCAACACCGGCAGCAAGGCGTGGATGTTCCGGCAGACGTTGGCGGCGTCCAGATCGAACAGGACGCCCAGAACATGCATGGTGCAGTACTGACGCAAATAGAGCAGGGTGACCAGTAATCGCTGACTCAGGTCCAGCTTGAAGGTATTGCCCGCACCGATGCGCCGGACGCGTCCGGCGCGAAGGAGAGAGCGGTGATGAGACTGCTCCCACAACGGCTCCAGTTCACTCAAGAGCTGATCGAACTCGACGGGGCTCAACCCCACCAGCCGTTCGAAAGAACATGCTCGGGACTTTAATTTCTCCAATCGCAACACCCCAAAACATACTTGCCCTAACCGCTACTACGCAACAGGTCTTGAGTAAAGATGGCTACCTCAAACCACAACCTGGGTTCAATCACGCTGCACATTGATAGCGTACCCGAACCCTCGCACCGTCCGAATAACTCCGTATCCTCCAGCTTTTTGTAACTTGGTTCGGAGATTCGCCATATGAACGGCGAGCAGGTTGTCATTTCGCTGCATATGCTCGCCCCAGACCTCGGTGAACAGCGTCTCCTTCGAGTGCAGTTGGCCTGGCTTCTCCAGCAGTGCCCGCACGATCTGAAATTCTGTAGACGACAGCGGAACGACTTCACCCACATATTTCACCAGACGCTGCGCTGCACTAAATTCCAGCGCACCGAACTTCACCACGTCACTGGCGAACCGTTTCAACTGCACCGCGATCCGGGCCAGCAGTTCCGCAGGGTTGAACGGCTTGACCAAGTAATCATCGGCCCCTAGACCGAGCAACTCGACCTTCGAGCTCAGATCGCCTTGTGCCGTCAGGATAATGATTGGAAGGGCACTGTGCTGCCGGACGCGCGTGAGCACATCATGGCCTTTTCCATCGGGTAGTCCAAGATCAAGCAGCACTAGATCTGGTGTGTCCTCACGAATTCGAATGAGCCCGGACATTACGCTTGAGGCGTGACTGACACGGTATCCGGCGTCTTGCAGATCGAGTTTGAGGAAGTTGGCGATATCTGGATCGTCTTCAATGACGAGGATGTGGGGGACGGTCACTGATGCATTTTCCTGTACTCAGGAACCGGCGATCAAGTAGTCCCATTCGTCCATTCCAAATCTTATGTGGCAGGGGTGATGGCCCGCTTTTCCAGCGTCGTCCAGGTGTTGAGTGCCGTGAGCTGTTCGTAGGGAATGCGGTAGTGCAGCGCAATCGCTGGCAGCGCGTGAATGGCTGGCTTACGAAGGTGTCCCTTTTCGAATTTGCCGAGCTGGCTACTACTGATCCCGACCCGACCGGCCATCTCTCTGAGCGTGAGGAACTGAGCGATCCGGGCCTGCCTGAGGATGTCTCCAAGCGTCCGGGGGTCCATCAATCCTGCTCAGGCTGGATCACGACTTCGAGCCCGAGCGCGTCGAGGATGGCCAGCAAGTGCTTTTCTGATTCCAGCATCGGCTCAGCGAGTGCGTTATCCAGCAGCGCCGGTGTCATTCCCAACTGCGTGGCCAATTGAACCGGCGTCATGTGGATCGCATTCAGTCGGGCCTGGATGACCGCCTTGGGTTCTGGATTCATCCCATGATTGTGCACCCCTCAGGTTAGAGGTTGCCCAAGGCGCTCCTGAACCATCCTCGAAACAAGGTTATGCTGGAGAGGATGTTCTACCGCGCCGAAACCTATCTGTTGGACTCGAACGATCTCAAGGTCAAGTTAGGTGAGTTCGAATCAGGAAACGAGGCCCGTGCGACCTGCGAACAGCATGAAGGGCGTGAGCTCGCCTGGTCACAGCCTTGGGAGGGCTTGTGGGAGGCTTACGGGACGAAGCGGTGGTACCGGGTGATCACCTCCAGATGAACCGGATGCACTGGACGGTACTGGAGGCGGTGTACCTGCTGAGCCGGGCATACGTAGTGGATCTAGGTGGACCAGCATTCCTAGGCCCGGACCCAATCACCCTTGATGCTTTGGCGCGGGCGCTTAATGCTCAGCCGAAGGTGCTCGAACAGGTCTGGCATGCCTGGGAACAAGAGCTGATCAGAACTGGTTGGTCAAAGGTGTACCAAGACCAGGCGCACTACTGGCTGGACGCTGTGGTCATTGGCGGGATTGCTACTCCAGATCAGCGTTCCCTGTGACTCTATTATCCGGATTAATAAAAAAAGCCCCCGCCCAGACGCTTCTCAGCGCGGGCGGGGCTTCAGGACGATGAACGGGAGCGGGCTCAGCAGGGCGAAGGAAGAGAGGTCGGAGGGCGTAACTCCTGTTCACCAGGGTATATGCAGCTCAGGGCAGATTGGATTGCAAAAAGAGAGGCGCCTCGGGCAGCGCCACGCCCCCTACCTGAACGTCAGGCTCCAGGTCTCTGCAGTCCGACAACACTTCTCCGTTCAGTATTCAGGAGTGAGTCGACTCGTCTGCCTCAGGTTGCTTCAGTCGAAGCACGAGTTCGATGCCGAGAGCGTCGAGCAGCTCGGGCCACCGGCTATCCGCTGGAATGAGCGGACTCTCCAGCGTCTTGAGGACGAGGGCACGAGAAACACCCATCCGATGTGCGACCTCATGGGGATTGATGCCACTTCGGGTCATAAAGCGCTTGACTGTCAGCTGATAAGTCTTTGGCATCTCTAAGGATTGAGCTTAATGAGAACTTCGCTTTCCAGCTGTACTAATTCCTCCACTCAATGCTTCTCAGTGGGGTGGGAGCGTTGACTCTCACTTGATTACACAGGGGTTGCAAAAAAGGGAGGCGCCGCTGTGTGTCCGGTGCGCCTCAACCTTTGCCCGAACCTCGCTGCTCGGGCCTGAGCACCATAGCAAAAAAGCCACGGCTCTGACGCGGATGCGCGGGCCGTGGCTTCGTCAATGAAGAGAGTCCGACAGGAATCCTAAAACCAGTCTATAGACGCCGTCTCACAGCTTCCTGACGGCGCGAGTTGTCCGTTACCTGCCGCTGATTTCGACCAGACTGCCGCCTTCTCGATTGGCTCTCAGGACTGAAGAAGCATACCCAGTCACGTAAATCACCCGGCGTTCGTTGGCCGGCACCGTGCCGAAGGTGCAGAGCACGCCACCGGGCTCGTCGGCGCAGCGCGTGTCGTTCAGCCTAAGCTTCGGGCCCTTCAAGTGCACCACGGTGTTCAGCGTGCCGGTCTTACCGGGCAGGTAGGTCAGGGTGATGCAGGTGGCCGCCTCGGTCGAGAGACACGAGGGGGTCTGCGAGACGGTCAGAGTAGCCCCGAGTGGATCGGGTGGCAGAACAGCAGCACCACCAGAAAGCAGGCTGGGGAGTGTACAACTGCTCAGCGAAGCTGCCAAGACCAGCACCAGCAGGCCGAGGCGCTTCACTTGATCGCCTCCCCGCTCGGGAGTTCCGGCGCGTTGACCACCGGCGGCGTGACCGGGTCCGGGAAGGCCGCGCGGTACAGGCTCTCAATCAGGTTCTCCAGCGCGCCGCTCGCCAGCACGGGACCGAGCCAGACCTGCGCTCCAGGAGGGGCGAAGGTCGTCGCCACGAACCGCACCGTGACCGCCACCACCTCGGCCCGCTTCAGGCCCTTGAAGACGCCGTCGAGCAGGTTAGCGGCCCTCATGGTGTCGTTCGCCAGCTTGATCAGCACGGGCATGTTGAAGTTCGTCCCGACGGCGACCACGTCGGCGCGCAATAGCGGCAGCTGCTGATCGACCCAGGCTTCGAGGGCGGTGGTCTAGCTGGCGGTCGGCGGTGTGGGTCCGAGGGACAGGGCGCTGGACAGCAGAGTCATCAGATTGAGCATGTCGGGATCTCCAGAGAAGGGCGCGGCTGCAGGAGCCGGGAGTGGGACAGGCGTAGGAATGGCCGGGGCGGGCAGAGGGGTGTCCTGTGGAAGTGGAGCGGTTGGCTGAGAGAGGGAGGCAAACGCCGCGCTGAGGATTCCGCTTCCCCAGCTCGCGATTGTCTTGGCGCCATCGCGGCCGATGATCGCTAGGCCGCCAGCGATGAAGCCGAACAGCACGGCCCCGACCCAGCCGGTCACGAACAGCACAGCGGTGTCGGTGAAGGCGTGAATTAGCAGCGAGATCGACAGGCCAGAGCTGAAAGCCAGCAGCTTCCAGGTCCAGCGGTTGACCTGCCACTGGCGACGATGCCGAAGAGGATGAAACCCAGGTAACACGGGTTGCCGCCAAGCATGTCAAGGAACGCCTTGGGGTTGCTGGGGTCGAAGGTCTGAGCGCTGGCCCAGCTGACGAGCCAGAGCCCGAGGAAGATCAGCAGTCGGTAGAGCATGGAGGCCTCCAGGCATGAGGGCGGCCCGCCTGTGGAAGCGCGGGCCTGAGTTGGGGTGTCCACCGGCTCAGTGCAGCAGCGGGAGCACTTGGTGGTAGACGGCCAGCATGTCAGCCAGTCCAAGCATGGCCGCACCGTTCACGGCCCGACGCGTGCCGGAGATGTTTCCAGCCCGCGCTAACTGATCGGCTCTGCTCATACGCGTCCAGTACGCGCACCCCGCCAGGCAGCTCACGCCGATCTGCTCGATTAGCTCCGGATGCTGCACCAGCGGCTGGCCGATCAGCAGCCCGGTGCGCTGGTAGTTGCTTTCCCCGGTGGTCTGGATGAACCCACCGCCCCGGAAACGGTAGCTGTCCCCGCTCGCCACATTCCCGTTGCCCAACTTGCCGGCGTACACCAGGTTGGCGAGGCCTTCCGGGTTGTCCAGGTATGGGCCCGTCGGGTACTTGCCCCCCCGCCTCGAGTCGAACTTGCTTGGAAACACCGCCATGAGTCGCGCTGCCGTGCGATAGTACAGGTCTTCACGTTTCGGGACGATGCCCGACTCGACCGTCAGGTTGGCGAGCAGCGCAGCCACCGAACGCGGGTCGGTGATGCCGAACTGCTCGAGCGCCCAGGTCATCTTCGTAGAGGTCAGTTCTGCCGTCGGGTGTCTGGGGTTCGCCGTCAAAAGCGTCTGGCGGGTGATGATCATGGGGTACCTCGGGTGTAGAAGCCGGCCGGTTCTGGCGGACCGTAGAGGATGAAGCGGCGCCAGCCGGCCAGAATCAGCGTGACCGCGATGATCATCGCCAGCACCGTCAGGTTGCCGAACAGCTGATACAGCGTCAGGTTGCCCAGGCGGTTCAGCACCCCGCCCTGCTGCCCGGCCAGGATCTGCAGCGTGAGCATGGCCGCCAGCACCACCACGCCCAGCGCCAGCAGCGCCAGCGCTGGCCGGTACCACGGGGTTCGTAGGAAGGTCCAGAGGCTCTGCCGTGGCTGCCGGGCGGGCATCACCTGCAGCAGGCGGACCAGCGCCTGCGTGGCGATCAGCAGCGAGAAGATCAGCGCCACGCGCAGGAAACTCACCGCCACCTGGCTCTGCTGAACGTCGTGCAGGAGCGGCGTGTTGATCGCCGCGTCGATCTTCCGGTTCAAGGCCGCCCAGTGGGGCAGCACCCTGCCTGGATCAAACAGGATCTTCTTCATCGTCTAACCCCCTTCGGCGCAGCCAGTACTTGAACAGCGCCACGAAATCGCTCGGTGGGAGCGCCGCTAGGAACAGCAGCGCGCCCAGGATCAGCAGGCTGATGAAGCGCGAGATGCTTCCCTCGTCCACCGCCCGGGCCGGCAGCTGCATCACGTTCCAGATGCCGTAGGCCCAGGCGGCCCAACGCAGTGGGCCTGGGTACTGGCGCAGCCTCCAGGCGGCCAGCAGGCTCATGGCCGTCAGGAACACGTACCCGCCTGCCATCAAGAGCGGGCCGATCACTTCCCATTGCAGGAAGGCCTTCCAATGGTGATAAATCTCGAACAGCAGGCTATGGATCACGGGTCACCTCCAGGAGAGTGGTCGGGCGGCGGGTTGACGGGCGGGCTCGGGGGGGGCGGCCGGCGGATCGGGTGGTCCGGCTCCACTCGGCGGCGGGTCGAAGTTCCAGGTGGTGGCCGCTCGCCTCGCGGCGACGGCCAGGGCGGCTGGGCCATAGACGTAGCCGATCCCGGCGGCCAGAGCGAACGCGAAGAGTGGGCTGACGGTCACCCAGGGCTGCCAGTCGAGGCCGACGCTGAGCATCAGGCCGACGATGGCCGCCCCGCCCAGCTGCCCACGCAACTTGCGGAGCATCAGGGGTTTGTCGGAGGTCTGGGTGGCGGCGAGGTGAGCGAGGGTGCAGAAGACGGCGCAGCCGACCGCCACGAGGATCTTCTGGCCGTCGAGGCCTTCGCTCATCGGCATGGCGGCCACCGGGTGCAGGAGAAAGTCATCGGGCCTCCAGGGCAGGGCGAGAAGGAAGAGAGCTCAGGCAAGGGAAGCGGCCCAGAGCGGCAGCGTATTCATGGATGGACCTCCAGCAGTGGACTCAGGTACCGATGGCCCCGATCACCGTGCCGGCCTGATACCGGGCGCTGTGCCAGGCGGTGTGTTCGTCCAGCTCGGCCTGGAACGTCAGCGCGTCCGTTCCGGGAATGGTCCGGTTGTTGGTCGTGACGTCGTTGCCGTTGACGCGTCCATCGTGGAAGTCGTAGGCGTTGTTCACGTAGCCGTCGCCGGGGTTCGGCTTGTTGTTCGTGCCCTCACGGTCGATACAGAGGCTGTCGTTGTCGTGCATATAGAGGTTCGCCACCCGTCCCTGATCCTGGATGAAGACATAGATCCCGACGTTCGTGCCCCGGTTGGTCTTCCCGTTCGGCAGCAGGCCGCTCGTGAAGGCCCGCATCCTCGTGACCTCGATGTTGTCGCCGTTGGCGATGCCGACCACCGCGTTCCCACCCCCGATACCCACACAGTCGGAGATCACCAGGTTGCCGTGGTTGCCCGCGTCGGCCGTGGCGTTCTTACCGTCCGAGATGTACAGGCAGCCTGGGTTGTAGTTCACCCCATCGCTCGACTGAGGATCACCCGTGCCGTCAAACGGCCACATTCCGAAAACGGCCACATTCCGAACAGGCACAACCGTTGCCAGCGGGCCTTCCGGGTGGACAATCCTGACGCCACGTAGTTGCTCACGCCGTCGGCCACCATGCCGCGCCCGTAGTTCTGCACGTGCTCGCCGTCCAGCACGTCGTACACCGGCACCTTGTAGCAGTGGTCGGCCTGGAACGTGTGCCCGTCGTACCCCCGCGTCGTGCCGTAGTCGGTCGTGGAGGTCGTGATGCGCGTTTCCACATCTGTGACCCGCCAGTTGCGGTAGATGATCCGCTGCACGTTTGTCGTGCTCTGGCCGTTCACATACAGTCCGAACAGCGGTCGGTCGGAATCCACATACTCGACCGTGATCCCCTTCGGCCGCAGCGCGGTCACGGCCCGGACAGGGTTTTCGTTGTCTGGCCAGAGCACGTGCACGTCAACGGTCTGAGCATTGCAGAGGGTCTGCCAACGCTGCTCGTCTTCGGGCTCTCTCGGTACCTTGCCGCTGTAGGGGGTGTAGACGTAGCTGATGGTGGCGGACATATGTCTGCCGTCGCCAGCAACGAAGTGAACGGCACGGCCGATGGATGATGTCTGCATGGTGACTCCTCAGATGTTTGGAATGTCCCAGACCATAGGTGGAGCTGGGGGTGGATCGCCCCAGGGCCCTCGCATGGTCCCGTTGGCCTTGTCGCGGGCGTTCTTGCGGTCGCGAGCGGCGCAGACCCGGTGGTAGTGGTCCATGTCCCAGTAGTTCGACATGACGCCGTATTTCGGCTTCCTATTGCGCTCTTTCAGCAGGTGATCAACGAGGAAGCTGCCGCCGAAACCTCCGCCGGTGCGGGCTACGGCTACTCCCGGATGATGCTGGGGCTCTTCAAACCTTCCAGCAGCTTGCTTCCAGCGGCCTGCGTCAGCTCGCCCTCTCTGACTTTCTTCTTCACCTCCTGTCGTTGGCGCTCACGTTCGCGTTCACTGATCGGTCGGCTGCTGGTCGGTCTGGTGCTGTCCATGACTCCTCCTTCAGGTGGTGGCGTTGGGGTCGCCCCCGTTGTCGGCAGGCACAGGGTCTTTCCCGGTACCTTTGGCGGTGGGCGTGGCGGTGACCTGCCCGAAGTTCAGCCCGGCAGCGGCCATGAGATCAGCCTCCGCTGAGGGATCGAAACCGAGGGAACCGCTGAGGGTCTGCGGGCTGGCGAGGCCCATCGCACTGGCGGCCTCGGCCTTGGCGATCAGATCAGCCAAGTTCTCCTGCGTGATGGCCGGAAAGACCCAAGGCACCTCGATCTGATCAGCCAGAACCCAGCGCGTGCGCTTCTTACGGGTCTTGCCGTCGTCTGATACTTCGTAGAAGGTGATCTTGTACTTGCGGTCCGGACCGTTTCTGCGCTTGAGCTCGGCCCGGAAGAGGGCGTCGAGGTGGCTTCTGATCGCACCCTGGATTCGCTTCACGCTGCGGATGGCGGGCAGGGTCATGCTGGTCGCCGTGGTGCGGGTGACCGTGCCACCCTCGCCGAGGTAGTGCTCGGGCATGCCGATCACGTTCAGGGCCACCAGTCGGACGTAGCTGCGAGCATCGGTCTCGGCGTTCGAGGCGCCGCCACCGGGGCTGGTGAAAGTCAGCTCGTCGCTGATCACCTTGCCGTCTTTGCCCTCGACCATCGCCAGAGTGACGATGCCGCCCTTCGGGGGGAGACGACGGTACGCGCCCGCCTTCTCGGAGAAGATGGCCCGGCTGTTCGGGTCCTTACGGTCGACGAAGACTTTCTGCACACCGAGCAGGCGGCCCTGAAGCGCGTGCACGTTGAGACGGTGGCCCATCAGCGCCAGATGGGCGTTGGCTGGCCCGACCGCACGCATGGCGACAGGCCAGCCGCGCGGGTCGTTCCAGAGCGCGTTGTGCGCCGTGAAGATGAACTGCCCCGGTTCTCAGGTGATCGGCTGGCCGTTCGAGCCGTTGGTCTTCACACTGGTGATGCCGTTGATGGTATCGGCCTCGATCTTCACCCCGGTGTTCATGTCGAGGTGCACGACCCGGGCAGCCACGTCGCCGGGGTCGTCCTGGGGAAACACGGCGCACAGCTCGCCGTCGAGCAAGTACTCGATGCATAGGCGGGAGCTGACCAGGTGCCCAAGATTGTTGGTGGTCCAGAAGTCGTCGAGCGCTCCCTTCGCGGTCTTGTCGGCGTTCAGGGTTCCGTAGGTGAACTCATCACCGATCAGCAGGGCGGCGGCGATCTCCACGGCTGCGCCGAAGAGGGGATTATTGAAGAAGGCAGCGCGGGTGCGCTGCCTGACGGTGGCCCGGTCCACCCCATAGATACGGGGATCGACGGTATTGCCGGTGTCCCATAGCAGGCCCTCACGCCACGCCTCGCTGCGGTCTTCGAGCAACTGTCCATCCGGTCCGTAGAGCTCTGCCACGCCTCACCTCCTTCATTCATCCCAGCCGAGCGGGTCGAGTTCGTCCAGGAACGCGATGGCGTCGCTGTTGGTCGGGGCGGTAAAGAGCCGCTCGGGGGCCAGGGTCAGCACAGCCGCGTCGCCTTCGTCGGGTGACTGGCCCTTGTGCCGCTTCTTGAAGACCTTTTTCTGCTCCAGCTTCCGGAGGTCCCGGTCTCCCTTGGTGACGTAGCCGTACCGGCGGTCTGTCAGGTCTCGCCGCAAGGTGGCGCCCGGCTGCACGATCTGCACCACGCTCAGTACTTCGTCGGCCAGCGCGTACATCTCGGTGACCACGTCCGAGTACTGCTCACGGTCCTGGGCTCCAGCACCGAACTGCACCTCGTGCACCGTGAAGCCCAGCGGGAAAAGCTCCACGAGTTCCTGGAGCTTGCGCAGACCATCGACGATGCCGCCACCATACCCGCCGCTGCCGTCCACTCGGACGCTGGCCCACCGCGCTCCGCGTCGGTGTGCGGCCTCCAACGCTTTCCGAGCTTCCTGGACGTAGCGGTCGGTGCGGGTGAACTCGTCGGCTTCCTGTGCCCCTTGAATGGCCGTCTCGTACCGCAGCTTCCTGGCTTGCAGGCTGTACAGCACCCCGGAGTCGTCGCCGTACTGTCCGCAGTCGATGCCCAGCTGCACCGTTTCTGGACTGGCCTCGCCTACGTCGCGCTTCAGGGCGGCGTCGAAGCGGCCACCACTGATCAGCGTGTCACCCATGCCGCCGCTCGGGGGAATGCCCAGCGCGCCATACAGGAAGCCGCGCCTCGGGGCGAAGATGGTTCCGACTGGGTACATGCCGCCGCCGGTCTTCGGCACTTCCCAGGGCAGCTCGAAGGTATAGGCGGCCTCGTCGTGCTCGCCGACCACCGCGCAGCCGAAGCGCTTATGGTCCTCGATCCAGTCGTTGAAGGTGCTGCGGTGCATGCCGCCCGGCACTTCGTTGGTGCCTTGCCAGACGTTCGGGAAGCCCAGGTGGCTCAGGCGGTAGACCTTGGCTCTGGGATGCTCCTTCATGCCCTGGAAGGTGCTGTTGTCGGTCTTCGGGTTGGCGAGCAGCAGCCAGATCCGGACGAGGTTGCCGGTGAACTGCCGCGAGACGCCGTCGTACATGAAGTCTGGCACGCCCTCGGCCTCGTCGAATATCACCAGCTGGAAGTCGTTGTGCTGCCCCTGGGCACGCTCTGAGCCCTGGCCACCGGCGTCGCTGGTGGTCATGCCGAGCGCGAAGTGGTTGCCACCGCGCTCGGCAAGGTTTTTCTTCGGCAGCAGACCCGGCATCACGTCCCGCCCCCGCTGCCTGGCTGCCTGCACGTGAGTGCGGATATCCTTCCACAGCAGGCGCGTCACCTGGAAGTCGGTGGGCGCGGTGGTGATGATCACGCTTGGGGCGAAGCAGCGGTAGAACCAAGTGGCCACCGGGGCTTCGATGCCGTATGTTTTGCCGACCGAGTGCGCGGCCTCCACCACGAAGATGTAAGGGGCTTCGGTGTCTCCGGCCAGCTGGCGGTTGACGCTGTCCTGAATGTTTTCGAGGATGTCGAGCTGCCCGGCGTAGCCATTCACGCCGCGCCAGGGGGCCATGCCGAGGATGCGTTCACAGTACCCGACCAGGTCGTGGCGGTACTTGTTCCAGCGGTCCTGCTCACTGCCTTTACTCCGGTCGGAGAGCTTGCCGTTCTGGCGCAGGCGCTTGCGGGCGATGGCCTGCAGCACCACTTCGCGGGTCATCCACTCTGGAGGCTTAAAGGTCATCGTCGTCATCCTCCGGGGGCAACACGCCCGCGACCTGCCACAGCTCGGCCTCGCTCAGCTTGTCGAGGTCATCAGGCGACTTGATGCGGCCCAGACGCACATTTACTTCTTCCATGCCCAGCGCTTTGCGCTCCAGCTCCGCGCCGATTTTGGCGAAGCGAGCGATGTCCACCGGTTCCAACGCCTCGGGGTTTTGATACTGGAGGGCGGCTGTGGCGAGCTCCATGAAGTTCCGACCGGCCTCCTGGTGGCGCTTCCGGACTTCCACTTTCAGGTCGAGGTCAAGCTCGAGCGTCTTGGTCATGACTTGGTCACGGAAGTCGCGTCGAAGATCGACCCACTTCTCGCGTGCACCACGATTCTTGATGGTACCTGGGGTGGGGTAGTCGGTTTTGTGACCCAGCGTCTCGAAGGTCACTCCTTCGTCACCCCGGATGTACTCCCGTCGGATGGCGGACCAGTCGTATTTGGGTGCTCTGCCCCCGGCGGACTTCGGGGTGCTCGTCTTCGGCTTGGCGGCTCTGGGTTTGGCGGTCTCGGTCTTCTGGGGCATCACTTCACCTCCCGGGGTGGGTCGTGGGAACGTTCGAAGGGCGCGGTAATCTGAGCAAATGGAGTTCAATCCTCATCAGGTCGTCATAAGCACACAGAAGCAGCTTCTTAATGTCTGGTTCGAGGTGTATCTGCTCAAGGGCCACCGCGTGTCGCAGGCTGCCAGGAGGTCTCACGCTCAGTGCCTTCAGTACTTGCGCGAGGTTGGTGTCCCAGAGTCTGATCTGACGACACTCGTCGTTTCTGAGGAGCAGTGGGTGCAGGCGATGCTGACGGCCAATCCCATCGCTAAGAAATAAGCTCCGCGCCGGGTGTCTACCTGGGTGGACATAAGGATTCGCACGAGGTGGCGTGTCCGGGCACAAAAAAACCCGCCAAAGTGGGCTAAGAACGGAGCTGGCTGAGAAGTTAGAGCTCTAATTTTCTGTCGATACTCTCGAGGATCTCTTCCAGCTTCTGTTTGGCTTCCTCGAGGGTCTGAATACCCTCACTGACGATGTATTTTTGCCCGCTTGAGGAGATGCAGTAGACGTTGAATTTCTCGATGACAGTGCCAATGTTGATCGACTCGACGGAGCGGACATTCAGATAGCCACCGTCGGCGGTTGTTATGAAGCTGGACATTGGGTCAGCCTACTGTATGGACTGCATTGCAACGGGGCAGATGGGTGATCGTTGAGACGAAAAAAAAGCCTCCGCGCCAGAAGGGTTGGAGGCGGTCTTGCACCGGCAACACACGGCCGGGTTGGGTTGTGCTTCTCCTAGAGCTTAGTACTGGCGCTGTCACGCGTCTATGACGAACGTACTTCATGAAAACGCGCCCACTGGAACGGGGAGTGAGCGTTGCATTTCTACTCCTCAGGAGCGATAACCACGAAGTATCTTCCCTCCCTATTCGACGTGTCACTGACTGACAGCACCGTACCGACAAACGGTTGCACCGGGCCGGAGAAGCAAAGCACGCGCTGTTCGAAAGCCAGCAGCGCTCTCTGCTCCGCGGTGACAAGCGCGACCATCCACCGATCACTAGAGTCACCTACCTGATCATAGGGCGAATTGAACGTGTGGTTAAGTTTGACGTGCTGCATAACTCAAGGTACCAGCAACTGAAAACGCCCTCCGCTTCCGGGGGCGCTGCTCTGGGTAGAGTCTGTGACGTTAAATCGATGATGCCGAATTATGGACGTGGCGTCAAGCGGTCTCCTTTCCAAGCTCACCTTCATCGTCTTCTTCCTCCCACTCCAAATCTCGTTCTTCGAAGGCGCTGAGCGTCCCAAGACTCTCGTGAGGTGTTGAAGTGAGCGTGCGGCGCAGCGCTTCAAAGGCGCGAATGGCGCCGGGATAGGTATCACGGATAGATTCACGGGTCTTGAGTGCTCCCTGGTGGTCGCGATAGATCAGATGTTTCAGGTCCTTGACCGGGCGGCCGCCTCC
>Ga0160427_10000172_pt1 | contig 43815 bp, 35 predicted proteins | sample SolpanmetagenomL_FD_108194 | JGI IMG/M metagenome (GOLD analysis project Ga0160427, IMG submission 108194) | Solar panel surface microbial communities from Lawrence Berkeley National Laboratory, California, USA - L | ecosystem: Engineered > Built environment > Solar panel > Unclassified ...
GCCCTAGGGCTGCGGGCAGTATACGAGGTTGCTAAACGTGGGCATAGCACATATTCTGCCTTTCCCTCATCCAATAAATAGCGCGCCTGCTGTAAGTTTAGTATTGCTAATTTGCTTACCTCCATTTCCTTTCCTACTCGCGCCATCGCTTGATGAAAAAAATATTGTTGTTGCTCGCCGTCAGCATCCTGGGTTCGCACCCGGGTGGTGCCCAAACGATAAATCCGCGGATGGAAATGCGGCCCGGGCGGCCCATCATCTGCCCCTCGCGGCCCGAGACAATGGACACGTACGTGGCCGCGCCGGCTGCCTTTCTGAAGCAGGCCGGGCAACGGAACACGGCCACCGGGGCGGTTATCAACGTCAGCTACACTGGCTTCTCAGCGCAGGCACAGGCTGCGTTTCAGTACGCCGTCGATATCTGGAAAACGCAGGTCAGCTCGTCGGTGCCCATCCAGATTAACGCCAACTGGAGCGCGCTGGGCACGAACATTCTCGGCTCGGCGGCGCCGGCTACGTTTTACCGCGATTTCCCGGGTGCCGTGCAGGCCAATACGTTTTACCCCGTGGCCCTGGCCGAAAAGCTGGCGGGCCAGAGCCTAAACGCGACCACTAACCCCGACATCATCGCCAGCTTCAGCTCGGGAGCCAACTGGTACTACGGTACCGATGGCAAAGCGCCGGCTGGCAAGTACGACCTGGTGACGATAGTGCTGCACGAGCTGTGCCACGGCCTAGGCTTTTATGCCAGCACCACCTACGACGACACCAGCAAGCAGGGTGGCTATGGCTTCAACACGGGCCTGCCCTTCACCTTCGATACGTTTATCGAGAACACGACCGGGCAGCGCATCACCGACTCCAGCTTGTTTCCGAACCCCTCGGTGGCCCTAGGCACGCAGTACACCAGCAACGGGCTGTACTTCAACGGGCCGCTGGCGGTGGCAGCCAACACGACTGCCCTGGAGAAGCGACCCCGCCTCTACGCGCCGGCCACCTACTCGGCGGGCTCGAGCGTGTCGCACATGAACGAGAGCACCTACCCGGCGGGCGACCCCAACTCGCTGATGACCTACGCCATTGGCTCAGCCGAGGCTATCCACGACCCCGGCGATTTGGTGCGGGGCATGTTCAGCGATATGGGCTGGTTTGCCACGGCCATCCGGCACACGCCCCTGCGCGACACCGAAACTGCCCAGGACTACCTGGTAACGGCTACCGTTGTGAGCGACGGTACTATCACGCCCGGCTCGGTGAAGCTGATGTACGCCATCAACAACGGCTCGTTTGTGACGCGCACCATGACGGCCACCGGCACCACTAGCCAGTACCAGGCTACCATCCCTAACCCGGGCCTAGGGGCTACGGTGACGTACTACCTCAGCGCCGCCGACAACGAAACCGGGCGCACCTACACCGCCCCCGGCCAGCCCACGCCCGGCACCGACCGCTCGTACTACCAGTTCCGGGTAGGGCCCGATACGACGCCGCCCGTGGCTACGCACACCCCGCCGCCCTACCTGTTTCCGCGGCAGCTGCCTTACCAACTGGTGGTAGTGGCCAACGACAACATCGGCGTGGCCAGCGTGCGCGTGACCTATAGCGTGAACGGCACGGCCCGCACGCCCATCACCCTGGCCCGGCAAGCCGATGGCCTTACCTACGTAGGGCAGCTGAGCACGGCAGGCGGGGCGCTGGTGGGCGGCGATGTGGTGACGTACAGCGTGGTGGTGACCGACGTATCTGCCCGGGCCAATACCACCACCCTAGGCCCCTTCACGGTGCCCATCGTAGACCTGAAGGCTGCGCAGAGCCAATACGTCAACAACTTCAACGCGACCAGCAACGACTTCGTGGGCAACGGCTTTTCGGTTACGCAGCCCGCGGGCTTCAACGACCCGGCCATCCACACCACCCACCCCTACCCCGACAATACGGATTTGGTGTATCAACTGCTGGTACCCATTATCGTGAAGAGCGATGCCACCCAGGCCACCGTTAAGTTCGACGAGATTGCTTTGGTGGAGCCGGGCGAGCCGGGCAGCGTGTTTGGCAGCCCCGACTTTTACGACTACGTGGTGGTGGAAGGCAGCCTGGACGGCACCACCTGGACGCCGCTGGCCCCTGGCTACGACGCCAATGCCAACGCGCAGTGGCTCAGCACCTGGGACAGCGCCAAGGATGCCGATAACAACTCGACAGCGGTGGGCACGCCAGCGCTCTACGCCCCGCGCACGCTCAACCTGCGCGACAATTTCTCGCCCGGGGCCATTGTGCAGCTGCGCTTCCGCCTGTCTGCCGACGAGGCAGCGCACGGCTGGGGCTGGAGCATCGACAACCTGAACATCCAAAACAGCACCCTGGCGGCCCGCCCCGAAACCCTGACCGCCGGCGGCCTGCGCGCCTACCCCAACCCCAGCGCCGACGGCTTGGTGCGGGTGCAGGCCGCCCTGGCCCACCCCAGCACCGACTTGCAGCTGGAGGTACGCAACGTGCTGGGCCAAGTGCTGCGGCGCCAGGCGCTGCCCGGCACCCTCAGCCAAGTAGACCAGCAGCTCGACCTACGCACGCTGCCCGCCGGCCTCTACCTACTGGCCCTGCGCAACGGCACCGAAACCACCACTTGCAAGCTGCTGCTGCGCTAGCTGCCCTAGGCCCTCCGCCTTAGCCAAAGCCCCGCTAGATAGTTCTGGCGGGGCTTTTCGTTAAGGATGCTTATAACAATCAGCCCTTTAACCGCTCGGCGGCCAGGTCCAGGATGCGGCGGTTGAGCTCGGGGCGGTGCTGGCGGTACACCGCTAGCTCGGGCGCGGTGAGCTGGCCCACGACGACGCCCACCACGGTGGCGCGCAGGCGCGCATTGCGGGCCAGCAGCTCGGCGCGCTGGCGGGCGGCCTCGGCGGGGTTGTCGTGGGGGCTGGGCAGGCGGTAGTCGAGGGCAAAATCGGCGAGCAGAGCGGCCAGCACCGGGTGCTGCAGCTTGAGAATGGGCCGCAGCACTTGGTGCTGAAAATCGGCTACTTCGGTGGGCGTGGGCAGCGGGGCGGGCTGGCCTTCGATGGCGGGGCGCAGAGCCAGCAGCACATTGTCGGGGCGTGGAAAAGGCGTGGGCATGAGCTGTGTACGGCCACTAAAAAAGCCCGGCCGAGGGCCGGGCTTTTTTGCCGTGTGCAGGCCTAGGGGCAGCCTAGCGCTCGATGGTCACTTTCGTGGTGAAGGTGCCCTCGGTGGTGCGCACTTGCACGATGTAGAGGCCCGCGGCCAGGCCAGCAGTAGGCAGCTCGATGCCGCTTTGCTGCATCTGGGCCACGGGCACGGTGGCGGCGGGGCGCACCGGCTGGCCCAGCAGGTTGAGCAGCGACACTTGCATGGGAGCGGTGCTGCCTAGCTGCGTGCGCACCGTGAGGCGGTCTTGCGCCGGGTTCGGGAATACTTCCAGGCTGCTACCGCTCACCACGCCGTTGCGGGTGCTGAGGGTAATGGCCGTGGCCGTGGGCGGAATGTCGAAAGCCTGCACGATGCCCGTTACTTGCGGCACGCCGTTGCTTTTGTTGCCCTGCACGGCGCTGTAGCCCATGCCCCGGCGCGCAAACACGGCCCAGATGAGGTCGGCATTGGCCGCGCGGTTGGTGAGCGTATCGGCCCGCAGCAGCGCGTCGCGGCCATCCAGGAAGCCGGGATTGCACACTTGCAGCTTGCAGCCGTCAAGCACCAGCTTCAGCATCTTGTTGTTGCCGCCGGCGGCCGCGTAAAAGTCAGCGCTGTAGCCGTACTTATAAATAAACTGCCAGTTCAAGTCCCACAGCACCGTGGTCCACACCTCGCCCACGTCGTGGGTTTCGCTGTACTTGCCGGAGCCCGTACCCAGCTGCGCGTAGGTGTACTCATTCTTGGTCATGTCGGTGGTGTAGGGCCGGCGGCGGAAGCCTGGGCCAGTCGCCAGCGGGTCAACACTATCGTAAGTGCCCACGTAGCGAAGCTTGCTGCCGTTGTCGCCGGGCTGGGTAGTCATCCACAAGCCAAAGAAGTCGCTCCACCCCTCGCCCATGGTTTGGTTGCCCGTGGCGTTGGGCAGGCAGCCGGAATTGGCCGGGCCGCCCGTCAGGCGGGTCGAAATGCCGTGGCCAAACTCGTGCGACATGACGCCGCTGTCAAACGAGCCGTCGATATCGGGCCCTAGGCTAGCGGCCACGTTGAGGGTGCTACCCGCCCGGATGGCGGCCCGCAGCTTAAACCCATCGGCCCCGCTGATGAAGATGGCCGGGATGCGAATACCTACCGTGTCGGCGCCGCCGAAGCTAACAAGGTTGCTGGTAGCCAGCGAGTCGAACACAATAACCCCCACGGCGCCGTTGGCCTGGGCGCGCCTCACCTTGGGCGCAAACTGGTTGTTTACCCGCGGGTTGAGGCCGGTGAGCTGGGGGCAGCCGCCGCGCTGAATGAAGGCGATGTTGCCGCTTACGTCGCTGGCGTTCACGAAGGGCGTGGCGCAGCCGTGGTCGCCGTTATCGTCCGACACCCCATCGTTCACCAGCACCAGCTTGCCAGCCAGGGGCTTCTTGGTGAGCGTGGGCCCAAAGGCCACCGTCGCGAAACTGTACGTGCCGTTTACGTCGCTCGTGCCGCCGGTCACCGTCAGGGCATTAGCCGGCGTGTTGTCGAACAGGTACATCTGCATGCGGCCCGACGTGCCATCGGCCGGCGTGGCGAAGTTGGCGTTGTTGCGGCCGCTGCCATCCTGGGCTTCGGCCCGCACAAAGTCGTTGCCCAGGCCCTGGCCCGTGAGGTTCTTATACTGGAAGTTGCCCGACACCTCGTCGAAGCCGTGCGCCATCATCACGTCGTGGTTCACGTTGTTCCAGTAAAACAGGTTGGTGATGCCGGCCGCCAGGTTGTTGGCGTTGCGGGGCCCTAGGGGCTGGTTTAGCGGAAAGTCGAAGTTCAGCGTCGAGCCGCCGTCGGGCGAGTTGGTGCTGGACGCCACGTTGCCATTGCCCGAGGCTGTGCTGGCGTTGTCGTCATAGGCGGCCACGTTGTTGCCGCGGGTCAGGTACTTGCCACTGCTCAGCAGCGAGTAGCTGTCGGCGAAGAAGCCGCTCGGCGCCTTGCCCTCGGCCACCTGCCAGCCGTAGGGCGAGTACAGCGGGTTGGCCGAGCTGAGGGGCACGGGCACGCGGGTTGTTTGAATCGGGTTTTCGTAGGGCATGGGCACCACCGTCAGGCTGCCGGCGGCCGTAGTGCCCAGGGGGCTGGCGAAGCGGCGCGGCGCGCTGGCGGCCTCGAAGGCCAGGGCCTGCTGGCGGCGGGCGGCCGCCGTGGCCGTGTGCTGCCGAAACGTGGCTAGCTCATTTACTACGTAGTCGGTGTTGCCCACCAGGCGGCCGGTTTGGGCGTTCACGCGGGCGTTCCAGTAGTGCTGCTCGTCGAGGGTGGCGATGGTAACGCTCCAAGCCAGCACCAGCTTGCCGTTCACCTGCTCGTAGAGCAGCTGCACCGGAATATTCTCTTCCGAGATGCCCCCGTTGTTGAAGGTGACGCCATCGGCCACGCGGGCCTCGATGACGGGGCGCAGCCCCACCGGGCGCGGCAGCCCGAGGGCCACGGCGGCGGCCGTTACGGCCTGCTCGGCCGAAAGCGTGGGCGAGGGGCTCGGGGCCAGGGCCGCCGCGTTGGGCACGAAGTTTTGCGTGGTAAGCACCACCTTGCCCGCGGCGTTGGTGTGCACGGCTCCGGTGGCGTTGAAGATAGCCAGGTTGTTTACCTGCTGCTGCAAGTAGGTGTGCGTCAGCCCGTCTTTGTCGGTGTAAGAGTCGGTAACGAGCGGGTTGCTGCTATCGGCAGGCTTGAGGCCCTGGGCAGTTGCCTTGGCGGCGAAAGTAGCCAGGGCTTGCGCCGAAATGGTTTTGGGCTGCTGCGCGGCCAGCACTCCCGGCAAGACCAGCGCGGCCGCCAGCGCCGCAGCCCGCAGCGCTGGATAGATAGAGCGTTGTGACATTCAAAAGGAATAAGGACTTGCCTCGCTCGCTGCAGAGGGGGTAACCAAATATACCCATCCGGCACAAGCAATAAAACGGTTTGTTAAAATATCTTCATTTTTCCGAGAATATCCCACAGCACCACGCCGGCGGCTACGCTCACGTTGAGCGAGTGCTTGGTGCCGAGCTGCGGAATCTCGACGGCCACCTCGCACAAGGCCAGCACTTCGTCGTCTACGCCAAACACTTCATTGCCAAGCACGAGGGCCAGCGGCTGCCCGGGCGCGGGTCGGAACTGCGGCAGCGGCACCGAAGCTGTGGTTTGCTCCACGGCCACTAGCTGGTAGCCGGCGGCTTGCAAGTGCTGCACCGCCCCTAGGGTAGTGGGCGCGTGCGCCCAGGCCACCGACTCGGTGCTGCCCAGGGCGGTTTTGGTGATTTCGCGGTGGGGTGGCTGGCCAGTGACGCCGCAGAGGTAAATTTTTTCGAGGGCGAAGGCGTCGGCGGTGCGGAACACGACACCCACGTTGTGCAGCGAGCGCACGTTGTCGAGCACCAGCACCACGGGGCTCTTGGCCGCCGCGCGGAAATCGTTGACGGGCAGCCGGTTCAGCTCCGGCATGGTAAGCTTGCGCATGGGCTCAAGTGTTGGTTACTGATGAATTGCCAGTCGGTAGGTGGTGGATAGCTGGCGGGCTACAAAGAACGGGCTGGGTTGCTAGCCCCTGCCCTAGGGCCCGGCGGCCGCACGTGAGCGGCGCGCAGTTGCGCGGGGTGTTTGCCGGCAAGCGTACTTTTCGGTTGCTCGCCGTTCCCACTCGCCCTGCCTATGCGCCGCTTGTTTCCGTACCTCTCCACGCTTTGCCTGGCCGTGGCCGGCTGGGCGCAGGCCCAACCCGCTTTGGCGCAGGCCGCGCCGCCCGCTGCTGCCCCGGTGGCGCTCACCGTCGAGCTGGGCCAGCCCCTAGGGGCCCTGCCGCCGCTGTGGGCCTTCTTCGGCTACGACGAGCCTAACTACACCACCATGCCCGACGGGCAGAAGCTGCTAACCGAGCTGGCGGCCCTCAGCCCCGTGCCGGTGTACGTGCGGGTTCACAACCTGCTAACTACCGGCGACGGCACGGCCGCCTTTAAGTGGGGCTCGACCAACGCCTACACCGAGGACAAGAAGGGCCGGCCAGTGTATAACTGGACTATCGTGGACGGCATTTTCGACAGCTACGTGCGCCGGGGCATGAAGCCCATTGCCCAGCTCGGCTTCATGCCCGAGGCCCTGAGCACCCACCCGCAGCCCTACCGCCACCACTGGAAGCCGGGCGACAACTACAACGACATCTACACCGGCTGGGCCTACCCGCCCAAAGACTATAAGAAGTGGGGCGAGCTGGTGTACCAGTGGGTGCGGCACTGCGTGGCCCGCTACGGCGAGGCCGAGGTGGCAAGCTGGTACTGGGAGTTGTGGAACGAGCCCAACATCGGCTACTGGAAGGGCACGCCCGAAGAGTACCACCAGCTCTTCGACTACACGGAGGCCGCCGTGCACCGCGCCCTGCCCGCCGCCCGCCTAGGGGGCCCCGAAACCACCGGCCCCGGCTGGGACAAGGCCGCCGACTACCTGCGCGGCTTTTTGCAGCACTGCGTGAGCGGCAAGAACTACGTGACCGGCAAAACTGGCACGCGCCTCGACTACATTTCCTACCACGCCAAGGGCGCGCCCAAGGTGGTAGACGGCCACGTGCGCATGAACATGGGCGCCCAGCTGAATGACATCTCCAAGGGCTTCGAGGTGGTATCGTCCTTCCCGACGTTGCGGGAGCTGCCCATCATCCTGGGCGAGAACGACCCCGAGGGCTGCGCGGCCTGCGGCATGCAAACCAACCCGGAAAACGCCTACCGCAACGGCACCATGTTTTCGAGCTACACCGCTGCCGCCTACGCTCGCATCTACGACCTGGCCGCGCAGTACCACGTGAACTTGGCGGGCGCTGTCAGCTGGTCGTTCGAGTTCGAGAACCAGTCCTGGTTTGCCGGCTTCCGTGACCTAGCCACCAACGGCGTCGATAAGCCGGTGCTCAACGTGTTTCGGATGCTGGGGCAGATGCGCGGCCCGCGCGTGGCCGTGACCAACCCCACGGCCCTAGGGGTGCCCGACATCCTGGCCCAGGCCCAAAGCCAGCGGCCCGACGTAGGCGCACTGGCCACCGCCGATGCGCACTCGGCCAGCGTGCTGCTCTGGAACTACCACAATGACGACCTACCCGCCTCGCCCACCGACGTGGCCCTGACCCTGCGCGGGGTAGCCGCCCAGCGCGCCCTGCTGCGCCACTACCGCATCGACCAACAGCACAGCAATTCCTACACCGCCTGGCAGGCCCTAGGGTCGCCCCAGCAGGTGAATGCCACTCAGCGCACTGCCCTGGAGCAGGCCGGGCAGCTAGCTTTGCTTACCTCGCCCAGCTGGGTAAGCGCCGGGGCGCAGGGCGAGGTGGTACTGCACTTTGCCCTGCCGCGCCAGGGTGTGTCGCTGGTGCAACTGAGCTGGTAGCGGACACAGGCTAGGACAATAGCGGCACATTCTGGCGTAATTTGGGGTTCTGCCCACGCGCCACCCTAGGGCAGCGCTGCCTTTTGTACTTCGCTGGTCCACCGTTTAGCAAATTGCTAACCGCCATAAGCCAGCCGCTAACAGCCGCTTACCTTGTCTGCTCCCGATACCGCCGTTTCCGAAGCGCCCGCTAAGAAGTTTGCCATCAAGCAGCTCGGGCCCGAACACTTCGCGTCTAGCCCAGCCTACGACACGCCCCTGATGCGCCAGTACTACCAGCTGAAGCAGGCGCACCCCGGCGCGGTGCTGCTGTTTCGGGTGGGCGACTTCTACGAAACCTTCGGCGAGGATGCCGTCACCACGGCCCGCATCCTGGATATCACGCTCACCAAGCGCGGGGCCGGCACGGCCAGCGAGGTCGAGCTGGCGGGCTTCCCGCACCACGCCCTCGACACCTACCTGCCCAAGCTGGTGCGCGCCGGCCAGCGCGTAGCCATCTGCGACCAGCTCGAAGACCCCAAGCAAGCTAAGGGCTTGGTTAAAAGAGGCATAACTGAGCTGGTGACGCCCGGCGTAAGCCTGCACGACAACACCCTGGAGCGCCGCCAAAACAACTACCTGGCGGCCGTGCACTTCGGCAAAACCGAGGCCGGCGTGTCGTTCTTGGATATTAGCACCGGCGAGTTTCTGGTGGCGCAGGGCACGGTAGACTATCTGGGCAAACTGCTGCAGAACTTCCGGCCAGCCGAGGTACTGCACTGCAAGCGCAACAAAAGCGACTTTGAGAGCAACTTCGGGCCCGACCTGTGTACGTATGCCCTCGACGAGTGGGTATTTGGCCAGGATTACGCCCACGAAACGCTGACGCGGCACTTCCGCACCACCTCCCTCAAGGGCTTCGGGGTGGAGAATCTCAAGGAAGGCATCATCGCGGCGGGCTGCATTCTGCACTACCTGGCCGAGACGAAGCACACCGATATTCAGCACATTGCCAGCCTAGGGCGCCTGGAAGAAGACAAGTACGTGTGGCTCGACCGCTTCACGGTGCGCAACCTGGAGCTGGTGTACGCCCAGCACCCCGGCGGCGTCCCGCTCATCGACATCCTGGACCAAACCCTGACGCCGATGGGCGCCCGCCTGCTGCGCAAGTGGGTGGTGCTGCCGCTGAAGGAAGTGAGCCAGATTCAGCGCCGCCTCGACACGGTGGCGGCCCTACTGGCCGAGCCCGAATTGCTGGAAGACGTGCAAAGCCACCTGCGCCCCATTGCCGACCTAGAGCGCCTGATAAGCAAGGTGGCCGTGCGCCGCGTGAACCCCCGGGAGCTGCTGCAGCTGGCCCGCGCCCTCGACAGCATTGCGCCGCTGCGCGAGAAGCTGGCCGCCTCGGGCATTCGGGCGCTGGAAAAGCTGGCCGACCAGCTGCACGCCTGCACCTCGCTGCGTAAAGAAATTCAGTCGAAAATCAAGCCCGACGCGCCGCTGCTGGTAACGCAGGGCGGCGTCATCCAGAGCGGCGTCGATGCCGAGCTAGACGAGCTGCGTGCCCTGGCCTACTCGGGCAAAGACTACCTGGTGCAACTGCAACAGCGCGAGCAGGCGGCTACGGGCATCAGTTCGCTCAAAGTAGCTTATAACAAGGTGTTTGGCTACTACCTCGAAGTATCGAACGCCCACAAGAACAAGGTGCCAAGCGAGTGGATTCGCAAGCAAACGCTGGTGAACGCCGAGCGCTACGTGACCGAGGAGCTGAAGACCTACGAGGAGAAAATCCTGAATGCCGAAGATAAACTGGGCGTGATTGAGGCGCGCATTTACCAGGAGGTGGTGCTGGCGGCGGCCGACTTCGTAAGCCAAGTGCAGCAAAACGCCCGCGCCGTGGGCGTACTCGACTGCCTAGGGTCGTTTGCGGCCACGGCGCGGCAGCACCGCTACGTGCGCCCCACCGTCAACGACGGGCCCACGCTCGACATCAAGGGCGGGCGCCACCCGGTGATTGAGCGGCAGCTACCGCCCGGCGAGAGCTACATCCCCAACGACCTGTGCCTGAGCCAGGACGACCAGCAGATAGTGGTGATAACGGGCCCCAACATGGCCGGCAAGTCGGCCCTGCTGCGCCAAACGGCCCTGATTGTGCTGCTGGCCCAGATTGGCTCGTTTGTGCCCGCCGATGCCGCCGAGATAGGTATCATCGACAAGATTTTTACCCGCGTGGGCGCCTCCGACAACCTGAGCAAGGGCGAGAGCACCTTCATGGTGGAGATGACCGAAACGGCCAGCATCCTCAACAACCTCTCGGACCGCAGCCTGGTGCTGATGGACGAAATCGGGCGCGGCACCAGCACCTACGACGGCATCAGCATTGCCTGGGCCATTGTGGAGCACCTGCACAACAACCCGCGCGCCCGGGCCAAAACGCTGTTCGCCACCCACTACCACGAGCTGAACCAGCTGGCCGACGACTGCCCTAGGGTGCGCAACTACCACGTGGCGGTGCAAGAGGCGGACGGCCGGGTGCTGTTCTTGCGCAAGCTGCGGCCGGGCGGCTCCGAGCACTCGTTTGGCATTCACGTGGCGCGCATGGCCGGTATGCCCCCGGCCGTGGTGCTGCGGGCCAACGAGATAATGCACCACCTGGAGCAGGAGCGCACCAGCGACGCCGTGCCCGAAGCCGTGGACCCGCAAGTGCCCACCGAGTTCGACGACGTGCTAGCCGGCCTCGACGACGACAAGCCCACCAAGCAGCCTAAGCCGCGCGCCACCGCCGCCCTGGCCACCCGGCCCACCGTGCAACTCAGCATGTTCGGGCCCAGCGACCCTAGGGTAGAGCAATTGCGCGAAGCCCTAAGTATGCTTGACCTCAACACGATGACCCCTATCGAGGCGCTACTCAAGCTGCAAGAACTGAAGGGTCTGGTGTAGCTTATTACATCAAATAAAAAGGCTGTCATGCTGAGCGCAGCCGAAGCATCTCTACCACGCCATATTGTTCGGTAGAGATGCTTCGGCTGCGCTCAGCATGACAGCCTTTTTATTAAAAAAATCATTACCGTACGAAGTGCTTGCGCACCAACTCGGCGGCCACGGCGGCGTCGGGGGCGCAGACGCTGCAATCGGTGCCCACGCCGTTGACCGGACCCTCGTACTCCCACCGAAAAACCTGGGGCTCGGCCGTAGCGGTGGGGGCTACCAGCAGGGTTGTGTCGGCGGGGGCAACGTAGAGCAGCTTGCCGTCGGGGAAGCGCACTTTGAAGGCAGCGTGGCCCTGCAGCTGGGCAGCTCCGGCGTAGCGCAGGGCCACATCGAGCCGGTCAGCGCCGTGGCTGTATTGCATGTCGCCGCGGCGGCCGTCGGTGGTCCAGAAGCTGAAGTGCTCGTAGCTGGCCGTATTGGGCGTGCCGGTGTAGTAGTTAGCCACTCGGTTGGCCTTCTGGGCTTGGGCGCGGGGTACGGCCACCAGCAGGCCCAGGGCGGCTACAAAAAAGGATAAGCGGAGCATAGGCGGCGGAAAGCCCAGGAGCAGGGGCTTGGGTACCGGCTACTTACGCAGCAGCGGGCGGCAAGGCTGCGGCGGGCGCCCTAGGGGATGGCGCGGCGGCCTAGCCTATTTGCGCCAATGCGGCCCCGGGGGGCGCAGCCTCGGCTTGGCACTGCTGGTTTTGCCGGTAGCTGTCAGGCGGTTATCCGGCGGGTTATCCTGAACTACTCGCGGCAAGCTGTTGTTAATACAGAATCCAGCGCCAGGGCTTTTGGCGTATAGCATCCTGACTCTTTCTTTCTAATCAATTCGATTATGACTAAGCTCTTAGTAGCCACGCTCGGCCTTGCCGTAGCAGCCTTTTCCTCGTGCGGCTCGGAGCAGTCGGCCGAGGCCCGCACCCTCGCCGCTGCCGGCGACCCGCCCACTAGCACCGCGGGCTTTGCGCCCAAAGACCTCACCGGCCTGGCGCAGGCTACGTTTGCGGGCGGTTGCTTCTGGGCCCAGGAAGAAGCGTTTGAGCAGATTAAGGGCGTGAAGCAGGTGGTGAGCGGCTACGCCGGCGGCACCACGGCCAACCCCAGCTACGAGCAGGTAGCCCAGCAAACCACCGGCCACACCGAAACGGTGAACATCTACTATGACCCCAAGGTGGTGAGCTACCAGGAGCTGGCCAACATCTTCTTCACGGCTAGCCACAACCCCACTGAGGTAAACCGCCAGGGCCCCGACACCGGTCCCGAGTACCGCTCGGTAGCATTTTACCGCACGCCCCAGGAAAAGCAGGTTATCGAGCAAACTATTGCCAAGGTGAACGCCTCGAAGGAATACAGCAGCCCCATCGCCACCCAGGTAGTGCCGCTCAGTAAGTTCTGGCCAGCCGAAGACTACCACCAGGGCTATTTCCGTCTGCACCCCGAAAACCCCTACATCGCCAACGTATCGGCGCATAAAGTGGAGCACGTGCGGCAGCTTTTTCCGCAAGACCTGAAGTCCAACCTGCCGGCGCTCTAGGCCCCTCACGCGCTCTAGTCTAGCCTAGTCAGCTTACCCACAGAAACCCGTTACCGGTTGGCAGCGGGTTTCTATGCTTTCTGGTGCCGGGCGGCTACTGCTGCGGCTCGCCCACGGCAGTAGCGGGCGCCGAGGCCCAGTAGCGGGCCTCCTCGGGGTTGGTAAAGTACTGCGTATCAAAGGGGGTATGCCCAGAGGCGCGTTGCAGGATATTATTGATACCCATTTGGTTGAGGGCATCTTGCGAGATGACCACGGCCAGGCGCTGCACCCCCAGCTTGGCGAATTCCGGAAACCACACCTCGTTCATCCAGTCTTGGTCGGCCGGCCGAATCGTGCGCATTTTCTGGTTGTTGCCAATCCAGCCTTGCACGCGGTGCTGCCGGCCTAGGCGCAGAGATTCGGTGAGGGAGGCGCGCAGCTGCTCGGAATTAGCAAAATCCAGCCATTCCGTTTCGAGCGTAGCGGCCGCCGCCTGATGATGCACGTGTAAGAATGAAGTACGATAAATAATTGACATATAAATAAAAAACAAAATCGAGTAACAACAATCTCAGCTAATAGCTTCTAACAAAGTTAAGGCTCTGCAAGCGGGCAGCCAAGCTATAAGGGCTGCAGACTTACATTTAGCCCAGGCCTCACACTAGCTTCTCTCATGCTATTATCCAAAATCCCTGAGGTTGGCGTCAGCATCTTTTCGCAGATGACGGCGCTAGCCCAGCAAACCGGCGCGCTTAACCTAGCCCAGGGCTTTCCCGACTACGACCCACCCCTAGGGCTGCGCGAGGCGCTGGCCCGGCATGCGCTGGCACCCGGCAGCCACCAGTATGCGCCCATGCCGGGCCTGCCGCGCCTGCGCCAAGCCATTGCCGCCCAGGTGGGGCGCCTGCAGCCCGATGCCCCTACGCCCGACCCCGACACCGAAGTAACCATTCTGGCCGGGGCCACCGAGGGGCTGTATGCCGTGCTGGCCGCCGCCGTGCGCCCCGGCGACGAAGTGGTTATCCTGGAGCCCGCCTACGACCTGTACGGGCCCGCGGTGCGCCTGCAGGGCGGCGTGCCGCGCTACGTGCGCCTGCCCGCCCCCACCTTCCGGCCCGACTGGGCGGCGGTGCGGGCCGCCTGCACGCCCGGCCGCACCCGGCTCATTATGGTCAACTCGCCGCACAACCCCAGCGGGGCGGTGTTTGACCAGGCCGACTGGGAGGCGCTGGCCACCCTAGCCGAGGAGCTGGACGCCCTGGTGCTAGCCGATGAAGTGTACGCGCCGCTGGTATACGACGGGGTGGCGCCTCTTAGCGCCTGGCAGCACCCTAGGCTGCGTCCGCGCAGCTTCGTGCTCTCGTCGTTCGGCAAAACCTACCACGCCACCGGCTGGAAGGTGGGCTACTGCCTAGCACCGGCGCCCCTCACGGCCGAGCTACGGCGGGTGCATCAGTTCGTGACGTTTGCCGTGAACATGCCCACCCAGCACGCCCTAGCCGATGCCCTGGAGGCTGACCCCACCGATGCGCATTGGCGTGGGCTAGCTAGCTTCTACCAGGCCAAGCGCGATGCCTTCCGGGCGGGGCTGGCGGGCAGCGCCTGGGACTTGCTGCCGGTGCCGGGCGGCTACTTTCAGCTCGCTGGTTACGCGGCCTTTTCGGAAGCTGGCGACCTAGCGTTTGCCCAAGATATGGCCCAGACGTGGGGGGTGGCCGTGGTGCCGGTATCGGCCTTTTACCACGATGGCTACGACCCCGGCCTGGTACGGTTCTGCTTCGCTAAAGAACTACCCACCTTGGTAGCGGCTACTGCACGACTGCACGGCCCTAGGCCAGCGCCCTGACCTCCACGTGGATATCCTACAGAATTTCCGCAGCACCAACGAAGAACGTACGGGCGGGTGGCGTCATTTGCATTTATCACATCCTAAATTGCATACCCTATTTATTCGCGTCCATTCCCTAGTGCGTTAGCAACATGCAAGATTTTACTATTTCGCTCGTGCAGGTTCCCCTGCACTGGCACAACCCGGAGTATAACCGCACCATGCTGGGCCAGCTACTCGACTCGGCCCTCGACAGCAGCCGCCTGACCGACCTGATAGTGCTGCCCGAGATGTTTACCACGGGTTTTACCATGGATACCTCCCAGGCCGAGCTACTTGAAGGGCCCACCCTGGCCTGGATGCGCGAGCACGCCGCCCGGCACCATGCCGTGGTGATGGGCAGCGTGCTGCTGACTGAGAATGGCCAGCACTACAACCGCCTGCTGTGGGTGCGCCCCGACGGCACCTACAGCCACTACGACAAGCGCCACCTGTTTCGGATGGCCGGCGAGCACGAGGTATTTACGCAGGGCGACAAGCGGCTGATAGAGGAGTGGCGCGGCTGGCGCATTCTGCCGCTGGTGTGCTACGACCTGCGCTTTCCGGTGTGGAGCCGCAACAGCCCCGTAGCGCCCTATGACCTGCTGGTGTACGTGGCCAACTGGCCCGATGCGCGCGTGGAAGCCTGGAAAACGCTGCTGCGCGCCCGCGCCATCGAAAACGTAGCCTACGTGGCGGGGGTTAACCGCCTCGGTGAGGACGGGCGCGGCAACGCGCACCCGGGCCAGTCGGCGCTGCTCGACATGGAGGGCACCTACCTGGCCCAGGCCGGCAACATGCAAACGGTGCTCACGCGCACCCTGCGGGCGGAGGACCTGGCGCAGTTCCGCCGCAAGATGCCCGCCCTGCTCGATGCCGACGTATTCTCGCTCGAAGAACTGGTGCTGAGCAAGTAGCGCTAGGCCACCCAGCGCCAGCAAGGCCCGAATTACTGCACGGCCAGGCGCTGGGTGGCCACGCTGCCATCGGCGGCCGTGGCCTGGGCCAGGTAGATGCCGGCGGCCAGGTTGCGCAGGTCGAGGGCGTGGGTGCGGGCCAGGGTGGCATCGGCCAGCACCTGGCGGCCGGTCAGGTCGAGCAGGCGCAGGCGAGTGGGCTGGGCCGTTTGGGCAGTGGCCGTTTGGGTTGCGGGGTTCGGAAACAGTTGGAGCCCTAGGGTCAGCGCGGCGGCCGGCTTGGTGGCCAGGATGGTGCGGGCCCGCGGCAGGTAGCTAACCAAGCCGCCCGTCTCGGTGCCGATGTACACCTCGGGCGCGCCATCCTGGTTGAGGTCAGCGGTGCTCACGGCCATGCGCAGCACAAAACCCTTGCCTAGGGTCGAAGGGCCATAAGCAGCCGTTAGCGAGTTGTAGAACAAGTCGGTGCGGCCCGTAAAGGCGCCGGTTTGGCCGCGAAAGTTGCCGTAGAACGCGGCAGTGCCCGAGCCATCCACGGTGAGCAAATCGAGTTGGCCGTCGCCGTCGAAGTCGGCCACCGCGGGCGACAGGTTGGCGGGGCGGCTGCCGGCGGTGAGCAGCTGGCCGTAGTCGTTGTTGGCCAGCACGAAGGCGTTGTCGAGGTTGGTCAGCGCGGCGGCGCCTTGGTTGCGGAAGTAGCGCAGGCTGCCACCGCTTTCCTGGGTGTCGTTGGTGCCTAGTAGCAGGTCGAGGTAGCCATCGCCGTCCACATCCACGAAGCAGGGCGTGTCGTTTTGGCGGGCGGGCAAGATGCCGCTGCCGGGCGCCCCCTGGGGCTTGAAGTAGCTGGCCCGCCCTAGGGCAAAGCTGGCCGCCTGGCCCCGACCAGCCGTGTTCAAAATGTAATACAGGCGGTTGGTGGTGCCGTTGTAGGCCGAGTACACCAGGTCGGGGGCGCCGTCGCGGTTGAGGTCGGCCAGGGCTGGGCGCAGGCTTTCGAAGCGGGTGCCCGCCGCCACAGCTGCTGCCCCTAGGCCCAGGTAGTCGTCGGTTTCGAGCTGAAACACGGCGCGGCTGGCCGTGCCCACGTTGCGGTAGTAGGCGAGGCTAGCGCGGTACACGCCGCCCACCTGGTCGCCCTGGTTGCCAACGAGCATGTCGGTCAGCCCATCGCCGTCGAGGTCGGCAAAGGCGGCCATGGCGCCCTCGCTCACGTCGAGCATGTCGGCTTGCAAGAAGTTATTGGTAGTGAGGCCGTAGCTGGGCACGGCGCTGGCGCTGGCCGCGGCATTGTGATAGAGGCGCACGCACTGGCGCAAGCTCACGCGGTCGGCCGAGTTATCGTTCATGTTGGGCGCTATCACCAGGTCGGGCACCCCGTCGAAGTCGGCATCGAACTGGTAGGGCGCCGGAAACACTGGCAAGTTCACTGGCGCGGCGGCCGACGGAAACGCGCTGCTCACGCTGCTCGGGGCCAGCACCGCATCTTGCGAGCTAGTGCCCGTATTGAGCAAGCGCGTGAGGATGGGGCAGTTGTCACGCCCGTCGAGCAGGTCGAGCTTGCCATCGCCGTTGAGGTCGAGCAGCAACACGTTGTGGCCCTGACTATGGTCGATGCGGTAGGTGCTGCACTGGCTGGCGCCCTGCAGCTGGTACGAGCCGCAGTCGTAGCAGGCTTGCAGCTGGCCCCAGTAGGTACTCACGCGGTTGAAGGTGCTGATGCCTCCGCAGGCGTCGGGGCTGGCGTTGATATACAGCTCCAGCAGCGTCGAGCCGATGAAGTCATAAGTTAGGATGTCGAGCTTGCCGTCGCCGTTGATATCCTGAATGGCGGGCAGATTGTAGGAACCAATGTTGAGGTTGCTGGTGAGCGTGCTGGTCACCGGAAAGCTCAACTGGTTGTTGGCCAGCACGAAGCTGGGCCGCCCGTTGGCATCAGCTACGTTGCGAAACACGCGGATGTCGCCACCAGTGGCCAGGGTAAAGATGTCGGGGCGCCCGTCGCAGTCGTAGTCGCGCAGCAGGGCCCAGTTGTTAAGGTCGGCCGGAAACACGGTGGCATACTCGGGCGCGAAGCGATAGCGCCGCCCGCCACCGCTGGCTGCCACATTCAGCCAGGTGTAGCAGCGGGCCGACTCACGGTCGAAGGCAAATAAGTCGAGCTGCCCGTCGCCGTCGAGGTCGATGGAACTGAACTGCGGCGTGTTGAGGCCCCCGGCCCAGGGCGCGGCCATGAGCCCGTCGCCCTGCCGTATGTCGGCCACGCTGCCTTCAGCCAGCCCTAGGGTGCTGGTTTGGGCCATAGCCGGGCGCAGGCCGCTCAGCAGTAACACTCCTCCCACCAAAAAACGCGTAACGCGAACTGCCATAAGATGTAAACTAAAAAGGCCCGACCTATTCCTAACGCCAAGTGCTTGCAAATGTGTTTCGGCGCAGGCAAATGCGCCGATTATTTTATTGGCTGGCCAATTGCTGCCGCTGGAGCGGGGCGCTGCCACTGCGCTCCTGGTTTCCGCAATCCGCGCAAGCCCGTTTCTTTGCGGCCGCATGACCCTCTACGACCACTACCTCGCCGCCCAGGGCCAGGTCAGCACCGATTCGCGGCAGCCCCAGCCGGGCACGCTGTTCTTCGCCCTCAACGGCCCGAGCTTTCGGGGGGCCGCGTTTGCGCCCGGCGCGCTCGACAGGGGCGCCAGCCACGCCGTGGTGGACGATGCCGCCCTGGCTGCCCAAGACCCCGCCCGCTACACCTACGCCCCCGACCCGCTAGCCGCCCTGCAAGCCCTGGCCCAGGAGCACCGACGCCGCTTCCAGGGGCCAGTGCTGGCCGTGACGGGCTCGAACGGCAAGACCACCACCAAGGAGCTACTGACGGCCGTGCTCAGCGAGAAGTATAACGTGCTGGCTACCAGCGGCAACCTCAACAACCACATCGGCGTGCCGCTTACTCTGCTGCGCCTGCGCCCCGGGCAGCACGAGCTGGCCGTGGTGGAGATGGGCGCCAACCACCAGGGCGAAATAGCCGACTATTGCCAGTGGGCCGAGCCCACCCACGGCCTCATCACCAACATCGGCAAGGCGCACCTCGAAGGCTTCGGCGGCGAAGAGGGCATCGCCAAGGGCAAGGGCGAGCTGTTCAAGTATGTGGCCAGTCATGGTGGCACCCTGTTCATCAATACCCTCGATGCGAAAATTGTGGCTGCTGCCGCCGCTGCAGACTACTTTACTCTATCGCCTGCAACCTACCCGCAGCCTACCGACGCCTACCCCGCCGCATTGCTCGGCGCCGACCCGGCCCTACGCCTGCGCCTTTGGGACGGCACCGAGGTAGCCGCCCAGCTCACCGGCGAGTACAACTTCCCGAATATGGCCGCCGCCGCCGCTGTGGGTGCCTACTTCGAGGTGCCAGCTGCCCAGGTGGCCGACGCCCTAGGGGCCTACAACCCGCAAAACAACCGCTCGCAACTGGTGCGCACCGCCCACGGCAACGACCTGGTGCTGGATGCCTATAACGCCAACCCTAGCAGCATGGCCGCCGCCCTACGCAGCTTCGCCGCCCGTCCGGTGCGGGCGGGCCAGCAGCGCTGGGTTATTCTGGGCGACATGTTTGAGCTGGGCGACAGCGCCGCCGCCGAGCACCGGGCCCTAGGGCACCTGCTAGCCGAACTGGGACTAGCCAATGCGCTGCTCATCGGCCCGCTGCTGCACGAGGCCGCCAGCGCGTACCCGGCCGCCCACCACTTCGCCACTAAGGCCGAGGCGGCTGAGTGGCTCGCCCAGCACCCAATAGCCAACCAGCTGGTATTGCTGAAGGGTAGTCGCGGCATGGGCCTGGAAACGTTGTTGCCACTGCTGTAACCGTAGATTAATGTACAGAATAGGTTAAGGTGGGAAGGTGAAAATTAGTTGGCCGATTAATTTTCACCTTCCCACCTTAACCTATTTTGTACATTATCAAAATGGGCTATCAAAGTCGGCCAGCTTGGGCAGGATGGCGTCTTTGGGCGACACCAGCGCCTCGCTCGGGAGCTGCCAGTCGATGCCCAGGGCGGGGTCGTCCCAGAGCAGGCCGCCCTCGGCGGGGGGGGCGTAGTAGTCGGTGCACTTGTAGAGAAAGAGGGTATTGTCCTCCAGGGCTACGAAGCCGTGGGCGAAGCCGACGGGCACGAAGAACATGTTGCCCAGCTTGGCATCGAGCTCCACCTTGGCGTGCTGGCCGTAGGTGGGCGAGCCCTTGCGCAGGTCCACTACCACGTCGAGGGCACGGCCCTGGGCCACGCGCACCAGCTTGGCCTGGGCGTGGGGCGGGCGCTGAAAGTGCAGCCCGCGCACGGTGCCCGCCTTCGAGCTGCTTTGGTTGTCCTGCACCCAGTCGAGGTGGGGCAGCCCCAGGCCTTCCATGGTGCGGGCGCTGAACGACTCGAAAAAGGCGCCGCGGTCGTCGCCGAAAATGCGGGGCCGGAACTCCAGCAGGCCCTCGAGGGGGAACGTTGATACTTGCATAGCGGAGGTAAAATTAGGAGCAGTAGCCCCGTGGGCTTTTCGGTTTCTGTGGAAGCGCCGCGCGGCAAGCGCGCCAAAGCCAGTGGCCTAGGGTCGTCCGGGATGCGATTACTTCGCTTGCGTTCACAAAGGACTACTTGCGGCCGGCCTCGCTTACGGCGGCCAGGTACTCGCGCAGCACCAGCTTTTCGTCGAATTTCTCTTCGGCTAGCTGGCGGCTGGCCTGGCCCATCGCCGCCAGGCGCGCGGCAGGCAGCTGGGCTACTTGCAGCAGCTTGGCGGCCAGGTCGTCGGCCGAGCGCACCTGGCAGAGGTAGCCGTTGCGGCCGTTCTGCACGGTTTCGCGGCAGCCGGGCACGTCGGTGGTTACCAGGGGCTTGCCGCAGGCGGCGGCTTCGAGCAGGGTTTTGGGCGTGCCCTCGCGGTAGCTGGGCAGCACCACGCAGTGCGCCCGGTGCAGGTGGGCGGCCACGTTGTCGCTGGTGCCCAGATGCTCCACGTTGCCCTCGGCCAGCCACTGCTCGAAGGTGGCGCGCGGCACGCCCACGCCGCCGGCTTCGTCGAGGCCCCCGAGCAGCTGCAGGCGCACGGCCGCGGGCCCTAGGGCCTGCCGCACCTGCCGGGCCGCCTCGAAGTATTCTACAATGCCCTTTTCGTAGAGCACGCGCGCCACCATGAGGAAGGTGAACGGCGCGGCGGGCGCGGCGGCCTGGGGCTGGAAGCGCTGCAAATCGACGCCCGAGCCGGGCACCAAACCGGTGAGGCTGGGCTTGACCAAGCCGTAGCGGACGAACAGCTCCCGGTCGTCGTTATTCTGAAAAAAGACCTTGAACGGGAAGCGGAAGGCGAAGCGGTACAGGCCCCGCGCCACCTTGCTCACCAGGTTTTCGACGATGAACACCGTGCCCAGCCCGCTCACGTTGTTGATGCACGGGATGCCGGCCATGCGCGCGGCCAGGGTGCCGTAAATGTTGGGCTTAATGGTGAAGTGCAGCAGCACGTCGGGCCGCTCGCGCCGGTACACCCCTAGGAAGCGGCGCGTAAGCTGGGCGTCCTTCACCGGGTTGGTGCCCTTGTTTTCCATCAGGATGGGCACGTAGCGGCAGCCTAACTCACTTTCGAGGCGCTCGGAATAGGCATCGGGTGGGGCAATGGCCAGCACTTCGTGCCCGGCGGCTTGCAGGGCGCGCACCAGCCCGCGGCGGAAGTTCCAGATATTCCAGGACGTATTGATGACGATGGCGACGCGCAACTTGGCAATGGCTGAATGGGTGGATGGGCGAATGGATAAATGGGTGAATGGGCGAATGAGTAAATGGGTGGACAAGGCTGCGCATCACTCAGCTAGTCACTCATTCAGCCATTCACGCAGTCGCCCATTCACCCATTGCCGAGGCAAAGGTCGGGCGCGGGCGCAAAGCCGGGCACGGTCTGGGTTACTTTCGGGGAAGTTTTTGCGTTGCTCCTTTATGCTCACTCACTTTTTGCTGGCGCCGCTGCTGCTGGCGCCGCCCCGCCCAGCCCCCGCCCGCCCGCCCGAGTCAGGCCAGAAGCTCTTTAACATGTACTGCGCCCGCTGCCACGGCCACGACGGTCGCTCGGACACCAACGGCGCCCACGACTTAACCAAGACCAACCTTAATGCCGCCGGCCGCACCTATATGGTTACCAATGGCTTCGGCAAGATGCCCGCTTTTAAGTCGGAACTGACGGCGGCCGAAGTACAACGCGTAGTGGAGTATTCGCTCACGCTGAAGTAAGGCGGCTGTGCGCCACCCGCTTTATTTCGGCTCGCTGCAGGTAGGTATGCTGGCCGCCTGCGACTCTCCCACCGCTCAGCAGTCTACTGCCACGACGCCCCCAGCGGCGGCTCCCATTGCTCCTGCCGATACTACCAGGCCGGTGCGGCCGGCTCTCGCGTCGCCCAGCGCCTATGCCTACACGCTACCTCCGGTCAACCAAACGGCTCAGCACCCGGCGCTGCAGGCTTTCGTGCGGCGGGTGCAGGCCGCGTGCGCCGCGCACCGGCAGACCGCTCTGCTGGCCCTGGTTTCCGATTCGGTGGTCGTGTCCTACGGCGGCGGCATCGCGGGCAAGGCCGGCTTTGTCAGCGAATTTTTGAACGGTGACTGGGGTAGCTACGAGAAGCTACAGGAAGCTATTCGCCTGGGAGGCACCGTGCAGCGCGACGCCGCGGGCCGGCTGACTGCCACCTATCCTTACCTACAAGACGGCCGCCTGTATGAGCAGAATAAGCCACTGGCAAAACTGGAACTGGACCCATTTATCAGCTATGTCGGGCTAGAGGCTGATGTACCCATCTACCGCAAACCACTCGCTACCAGCCCCGTGCTGGCGCATCTGCGGTACCCAGTGCTGCTGACCAGCTACGAGGCTCCCAACCTGCCCGGCGACTGGCTGCCAGTAGTGGCAGCCGATAGCAGCTTCCGGGGCTACGCCCACGCTAGCCAGTTCTATTGCCTGGCCAACATGACCCTGACCATCGAGTCGCATGGCAACAGCTTCTGGATTACCAGCGTGGCACCTTACGATTATTGCGGCCGGCTTACTGCGCGTAGCAAGCAGAAAATAAAAATATATCCTTTAGATTATGCAAAAATATAGTGGTTAAGTACTGGAAAATTGATTACTTAGCAGTATCACCTTATATCTGCTGCTGTGAAACAACTACTTCTACTAGGGGGCGCCAGCCTGGCCCTAGGGCTGGCCGCGCTCCCCCACCCCACGCGGGCCCAAAAGGCCGGGCCGTTGCCGGCGGGCGTCACCCAGGTTACGTCGGTCGAGGGCATTACCGAATACAAGCTGGCCAATGGGCTGCGGGTGCTGCTCTTCCCCGACCAAAGCAAGCCCACAGCCACCGTCAACATTACCTACCTGGTGGGCTCGCGGCTGGAAGGCTACGGCGAAAGCGGCATGGCCCACTTGCTGGAGCACATGGTGTTTAAGGGCTCGACCAAGCACCCCAATATTCCGCAGGAGCTGACCGAGCACGGCGCCAACCCCAACGGCACCACCTGGCTCGACCGCACCAACTACTTCGAGACCTTCGCCGCCACGCCCGCGAACCTGCAGTGGGCCCTGAGCCTGGAAGCCGACCGCATGGTCAATTCCTTCATCGCCAAGAAGGACCTCGACAGCGAGTTCAGCGTAGTGCGCAACGAGTTTGAGAGCGGCGAGAACCGGCCCAGCCGCGTGTTGGAAGAGCGCGTGATGAGCAGCGCCTACCTGTGGCACAACTACGGCAAGAGCACCATCGGCTCGAAGGAAGACATTGAGCGCGTGCCGATTGACAACCTCAAGGCCTTCTACCAGAAGTACTACCAGCCCGACAACGCCGTGCTGCTGGTGGCCGGCAAGTTTGACCCCGCCCAGACCCTAGGGCTCATTCAGCAAAACTTTGGGCCGATACCCAAGCCCACGCGGGTGCTAGCCGCCACCTACACCACCGAGCCCACCCAGGACGGCGAGCGCTCGGTGACCCTGCGCCGCCCCGGCGATACCCAGGGCCTGGCCATGGCCTACCACATTCCGGCCGGCACCAGCCCCGACTACCCGGCCGTGGACGCGCTGGTGGAAGTGCTCACCAACCGCCCCTCGGGCCGCCTCTATAAGGCCTTGATTGAGAACAAGAAGGCCGCTAACACCTGGGGCTACGCGCCGGGCCTGCACGACCCCGGCTACGCCTACTTCTACGCCGATGTGCGCCAAAACCGCTCGCTCGACTCGGCCCACACCGCCATGGCCGGCGCCCTCGATGCGGTGGGCACCACCCAGCCGCCCACGGCCGACGAGGTAGCCCGTGCCCAAACCACGCTGCTCAAGAACGTGGAGCTGCTGTTTCAGAAAAGCGATGAGCTGGGCCTGACCCTGAGCGAGTACATCGCCACCGGCGACTGGCGCCTGATTTTCCTCTACCGCGACGCCGTGCGCAAGCTCACGCCCGCTGATGTGCAGCGCGTGGCCGCCGCCTACCTCAAGCCCAGCAACCGCACGGTGGGCGAGTTCATCCCCGACAACAAGCCCGACCGCAGCATCATTGCGCCCGCACCCGACGCCGCGGGCCTCGTGCAAGGCTACAAGGGCGACCCGCCCATTGCCATGGGCGAAGCCTTCGACGCCTCGCCGGCCAACATCGACACCCGCACCAAGCGCGGCGCGCTGAAAAACGGCCTCAAGTACGCCCTGCTGCAAAAGCAAAACCGCGCCAACGCCGTGAATGCCGAGCTTAAATTGCGCTACGGCACGGAAGCCACCCTGATGGACAAGCTGGGCCTAGGCTCGCTCACGGCCAGTATGCTCCAGCGCGGAACCAAAACCCGCAGCTACGCCCAGATTCGCGATGCCTTCGACAAGGCCAAGGCGCAGGTGTACTTCTACGGCAGTGGCCAGTCGGCGGGCGTGGCCATTCAGACCGACAAGGCGCACCTGCCCACGGTGCTGGACGTGGCGCTCGACTGCCTGCGCAACCCCACCTTCCCGGCCGATGAGTTTGAGAAGCTGAAGCAGGAGCGCCTGGCGAGCCTGGAAGCTCAGAAGCAAGACCCGCAGGCGCTGGCCTTCAACCTGGCCCAGCGCCTGAGCGACCCCTGGCCCAAGAACCACATCATGGCCACGCCCTCGTACGACGAGCAGATTGCCACCCTCAAGGCCACGACGGTCAACGACGTGCGCGCTTTCTACAAGCAGTTTTACGGCGCCCAGGATGCCACGCTGGCCGTGGTGGGCACCTTTGAGGAGCCGGCCCTGCGCCAGCGCCTCGACAAGCAGCTCGGCGCCTGGAAAGCTGCTACACCCTACGCCCGCATTCCGCGCAAGATTTTCCCGGTGGCTACCACCACCCAGAGCCTGCAAACCAACGACAAGGCCAACGCCATGTTCGTGACCTCGCTTAAGTACCCGCTGCGCGACGACTCGCCCGACTACCCGGCCGTGTACATGGCCAACTACATCTTGGGCGACGGCTTCCTGAACTCGCGCCTAGCTACTCGCATCCGCCAGAAGGAGGGCGTGAGCTACGGCGTGGGCTCGTGGGTATCGGCCGATGATAACGACGAGGTAGGCAGCTTCAACTCCTACGCCATTTACAACCCCGACAACTCGGCCCGCCTCGAAGCCGCCTACCGCGAGGAGATGGAGCGCCTGGCCAAGGACGGCGTGACGGCCGACGAGCTGAAAGCCGCCAAATCAGCGGCCCTGCAAGCCTTTCAGGTGCAGCGCGCCGACGACCGCAACGTGGCCGGCACCTGGGCCCAGTACCTGACCAACGCCAAGGGCCGCACCTACGCCTACGACGCCGAGCTGGAGCAGCGCATCAGCGCCCTCACGCCCGAGCAAGTAAGCGCCGCCGCCAAGAAGTACCTGGACTACAAGAACCTAGTAATTGTGAAAGCCGGCGACTTCGCCCGCAAGCCCGCCCCGGCCAAGCCGCAACCCTAGGGTAGCAAAAGATAAATAAGGCGGTCATGCTCATCTGGCGTCCGCGAAGTCGAAGCATGACCGCCTTGTTTTTTCACTTTATAAAGCGCTATTACCGATTAGCCTCCGGGAAAATATCCTCCCACTGCAGCCCTAGGCCCGGCAGCAGCGGGGAAGGTACCGGGCCCGGCTCGCTGTATTCGCCGGCCAGGCGGTAGCGGCTGGTAACGGCGTCGCGCACGAACACCGTGATGTATTGCTCCAGCGGGGCCACAATCCAGTATTCGCCCACGCCGGCCTCCTCGTACAGGTCGTACTTGCCCTTCCAGTCGCGCGCCGCCGTACCGGGCGACAGGACTTCCACTATCAGGTCGGGGGCCCCCAGGCAGCCGCGCGGCTCGATTTTGCGCGGGTCGCAGATGACGCAGATATCGGGCTGCACCACGGTGTAGATGGTTTCCGCCTCGGCCGGTAGGCCGGGCTGGGGTAGGCGCACGTCGTAGGGGGCCACCCGTACCTGGCAGGGCTGCTTGCGCAAGTGCGTGCCGATTGCTAAGAATATATTACCCACCAACGCTTGGTGCTGGTCGGTAGGCGCACTCATGCGGCGCATGATTTTGCCGCGCCACAGCTCTACCAGTTCCTCAAACTTCCACGAGAGATAGTCGGCGTAGGAATAGGTGCCGTTGGGGTCGAGGTCGGCTAGCGAGGTAACCGGAGCAAGCGAGAACGTGGGCATAGCTTAAAGATAGAGACGACTACTTCGCGTAGTGTGCTTACCACTCAACGTTTCCCTCGTATTTAGTGTTAAAATTTACGGCGGTCACCCCCGCCGCTCTACTCTATGTCAAAGAAAGAAGGCAACCGCAGCGGTACGCGCCACCCTGGCGCCACCGACCATACCCCGGCTCGGCACGACGCCAAGCTGTCGCGCCTGCTAAAAAATAAAACGTACGCTACCGCCAAGGAGCGCGAAACGGCCGTGCTGGTGAGTGTGCCCCCGCGCCGCCAAAGCGACCTGCAAACCACTGAATACCTTGATGAACTAGCGTTTTTGATTGAAACCGCGGGCGCCGAAGCTACCAAGCGCTTCGTGCAGAAGCTCGAAAAGCCCGACATCCGCACCTACGTGGGCGAGGGCAAGCTGGCCGAGATAAAGGCCTGGGTGCAGCACGAAAGCGCCAGCATGGTCGTATTCGACGATGACCTGACGCCCTCGCAGCTGCGCAACCTGGAGGCCGAGCTGCGCGTGAAAATCGTGGACCGCTCGCTGCTCATCCTCGACATCTTCGCCCTGCGCGCCAAGTCGGCCACGGCCCGCACGCAAGTCGAATTGGCGCAGTACCAGTACCTGCTGCCGCGCCTCACCGGCCTCTGGACCCACTTGGACCGGCAGCGCGGTGGCGTGGGCACCAAGGGCCCCGGCGAAACCGAGATTGAAACCGACCGACGCGTAGTCCGTGACCGCATCGCGTTCCTGAAAGAGAAGCTGGAAGACCTAGACAAGCAGGCTCAGACCCAGCGCAAGACGCGCACCAACACCATTCGGGTGGCGCTGGTGGGCTACACCAACGTGGGCAAAAGCACCCTCATGAACTTGCTGGGCAAGGCCGAGGTGTTTGCCGAAAACAAGCTCTTCGCCACCGTAGATGCCACCACCCGCAAGGTGGTGCTCGACAACCACGTGCCGTTCCTGCTGAGCGACACGGTAGGGTTTATCCGCAAGCTGCCCACGCGCCTCATCGAGAGCTTCAAAAGCACCCTCGACGAGATTCGCGAGGCCGACTTGCTGGTGCACGTCGTGGACATTTCGCACCCTTCGTTTGAAGAGCACATTGAGGTAGTGAACGAAACGCTGCGCGAGATTGGCGCTGCCGACAAGCCGATGGTGCTCGTCTTCAATAAAATAGACCAGTACCAGGCCGATGCCGAATCGCCCGTGCCGGCCTTTGCGGCCGACGACTACTACAGCGGCGCCGGTGGCGACTACCAGCCCGAAGCTGCCTCCCCGCGCCCGCCCCTGGCCGAACTAGAAGCCAGCTACATGGCTCGCATCCACGACCCGGTGGTGTTTATCTCGGCCCAGCAAAAAGAGAATGTGGAAGCCCTGCGCGAGTTGCTGGGTCGCAAAGTGGGCGAGCTCTACCACGTCCGCTATCCCTACGCTCACCCCGGCGAAAGCTGGACATCCACGGGCGAATAACTTAACGCGAACAGGCGGTCCTGCTGCCCCTCGCGAAGCTTTACTCCTAAACAACGGCCCTAGGGTATCGTTTGGGAGTGGCGCTTCGCAAGGGGCAGCAGGACCGCCTGTTTTAATGCTGTAGCAAGTGGGCAGCTAGTTTCTAGGCTTGCTCGGCAGCCTCGCGCAGGTACTCGAGCCAGCGGGCGTTGCCGCGGTCGAGAGCGGGCTGCATCAGGGGCTTGAGCAAGCTTACCAGCCAGCCTTCCATGGTTTCGGCGGCCGTTACTTCGGTGTAGCCATCACGGCTGGCGAAGGTCCAGTTGTGCACGGAAAAGGCCCCTAGGGTGGTGGCCGACCAGCCAAAGGCCTCGCCCGGCTCGGCGGTGGTAATAGTGGAATGGAGGGGCAGGAAGCCGCTCACGCTCCAGTCGAAGGTGCTGCCCGCCTCGGCGGGGCCGTGCAGGTGGGCGTAGGCGAAGTCGGGGTGCCAGCTGGTCCATTGGCCAACGTTGCTCAGCAACTCATACACGCGCTCGGTGGGCGCCTGAATGCGGATGGTGTGGATGCTGCGAACGGGAGCTTCGGGGTTGAGCTGCATGGTAGGAGCAGTGCGGCGCGTTTTTTCGAGCAAAAGCACGGTGCCGGCCGCCGCGCCGAGTAGCAGGCCAGTAGTGAGTAGACGCTTATTCATGGAAGTAAAGAGGATAAGGAAAGCAGTGATACGGCAAAAACAGGCGCGCTGCCGAGTTGCTGGCTGCACGCGGCGGCGCGGCCGGCCCGAACTTGCTGCCTCATTCGCCCCTCGCTCCGCTTGCACACCCTTGCCCAACTGCGCGCCGGCCAGCTCGCTGGCCTCGCCCGCCTCGACTTATCGGAAAACCTAACCGAGTTCCCTAGGGAGATTTTCGACCTGGCCGACTCGCTCGAAGTGCTCAACCTGTCGGGCAACGCCCTCACGAGCCTGCCCAACGACTTGCCGCGCCTGCACCGGCTGCAAGTACTCTTCTGCTCCGACAACCCGTTTACCGAGTTACCGGCCGTACTGGGTCAGTGCCTCAGCCTCACCATGATTGGCTTCAAAGCCAATAAGATACGCCGGGTGCCGCCCGAGTCCCTGCCGCCCCGCTTGCGCTGGCTCATCCTGACGGATAACGAGCTGGACGAGCTACCCCTCGAAATTGGCAACTGCCTGGATATGCAGAAGCTGATGCTGGCCGGCAACCGCCTGCGCAGCCTACCTTCCACCCTAGCCCGCTGCCAGCGCCTCGAGCTGCTGCGCCTGGCCGCCAACCGCTTCGAGGAGCTGCCCGCCTGGCTGCTGCAGCTGCCCCGCCTTACGTGGTTGGCCTACGCCGGCAACCCCCTAGGGGCGGCAGCCGAGGTGGCCGCCGTAGCCCAGCATCCGGTGGCCAGCATCGCGTGGCACGAGCTGGCGCTGGCGCAGCGCCTGGGCGAAGGTGCCTCGGGCGTCATTTACCGGGCGGCGTGGCACCGCGGGGCGGCCGTACCTACCGAAGTGGCCGTCAAGCTCTTTAAGGGGGCCGTGACGAGCGACGGGCTGCCGCACAGCGAGATGCTGGCTTGCCGCTGCGCCGGGCCGCACCCGCACCTGGTGCCCGTGCGCGGGCAGGTGGTGGGCCACCCCACCGGCGCCGAAGCGTTGGTGCTCGACCTCATCGACCCTGCCTTTACGGTACTAGCGGGTCCGCCCAGCCTGGCCTCGTGCACCCGCGACGTGTACCAACCTGCCACTGCTTTTACGCCCGCCGCGGCCCTGCGCCTGGCCCTAGGGGTAGCCGAGGCCGCCGCGCACCTGCACGCCCAGGGCATCCTGCACGGCGACCTCTACGCCCACAACATCTTGCACACCCAAGATGGCGAGGCGCTACTGAGCGACTTTGGCGCCGCCGCTTTCTTCGAGCCGGGCACGCCCCAGGCCTTAGCCCTGCAGCGCCTCGAAACCCGCGCCCTCGGCTGCCTGCTTGAAGAGCTGTTGGCCCACTGCCCCGCTGCCTCACCCGCGCTGCGCCAGCCCTGGCAGCAACTCATCGACCATTGCCTAGCCCTGGAGCCAGCCACCCGGCCGCTGGCCGCGGAGGTAGCCGCCGCCCTGCGCGAGCTGGCACCCCAAGGGGCCGCCGCCTAACGAGACCTTACTTTTACCGCTACTCGCTTCCTTTTCCATGATAACCCGTCCTACTCCTTCGCGCCGGCTGCTGCTGCGGCTGCTGGTGCTGGCCCAGGTACTCTACATTTTGGGAGTGGCGGGGGCGGGCTACGCCACCACGGCCTACGGGCAGCACATTTGGCTGGCTACCCGGCCCGTAGATGTGCACGAGCTACAATACGGCGAGTTTGTGCGCTTGCGCTACGTGGCGGCCACCGTGCCTAATTCGGCCTGGCGGGCAGCAGCGGCGCCCAAGCGGCGGCAGGCGGTGTACGTGCTCTTCAGCCCCGGCGCCGACAGCCTGGCCACCGTGGCCGGCGTGTATACTAGTGAGCCCAAGCCCACCGCCGGCCAGGCCGTGCTGCGCGGCTTCGTGACGGACGTGTACAGCAATACCCTCGACCTGCGCTACAACCTGGAGCGCTACTACGTGCCCGGCGACAGCCCCCTGCGCGCCCTCAAGGCCGGGCCACCCCTGCGCGTGCGCATCAGCATCGCGCCCTGGGGGCAGGCCCGCATCGAGCGAGTACGGGCGCTTTAGCGTCGCACAATGCCCTAGGGCAGTTGCTTAGCTAGCAATTGCTCATCGGCGGGGCGCAGTTTCACCAGGGCGTATTTGTGCTGGTCGGTGATGTTCATTTCGTCCAGAATATCCACCATGTCTTGGTACTTCGAGTCGGCACCGGGCATAATGAGTACCATCAGTTCCCCCGGCTGCCGTTTGCGCTGCAGTAGCGCCTGCCGGATACCGCGCGAGCTAAAATCGGTGGTGTGCACCGTGGCTTCGGCACCGTGGGGTCGGCGGGGTCGTTAAGGCCGAAGTAATAGTGCACCTGGTGGTTACGCCCCAAGATGATGGTCATCGCCTGCTTTGCACCCACCGGCATATCGGCGCTGGCCTCAGCTTTGGCGGGCATTGTCAGCTGCATCACCCGCGACTTGGCGAAGGTGGTGGTGAGCATGAAGAACGTGAGTAGCAGAAACGCCAGGTCCACCATCGGCGTCATGTCGAGGTGGAAGCCGCGTTTGCGGGCGCGCGGCTTAGCTGACGCTGACCGTTGGTTTTTACCAGTGGATTTGGGGGCGGCGGGTTCGAGAGCGGCCATAGGGCTAGGAACTGAAGCGGCTACTGCCCGCGCGTTCAACGGTACTATGGCAGATGTTACCTTTTCCAACTAGGAACTGAAGCGGCTACTGCCCGCGCCGCCACCGAGCGGCGCTACCAAGGCGGGCAGCCACTACGTCGATGCCCGCGCCCTAAAAATTCCACACGCCGCTGGGCGTCACGCAGGCCGTGAGGGGCACGTCGGTGGGCAGCACGTCGGCCAGCAGCTCGCCGGGTGGCTCGTCGAGCACGCTCAGGCCGATGAACGGCGTGCCGGGCCGGCACTCGGCCAGAAACCGGTCGTAGAAACCGCCCCCGTAGCCCACTCGCTGCCCGGCGCGGTCACAGTAGAGCAACGGCACCAGCCCGGCATCTAGCTGAGCAGGCGCCACCTCGGTGGCCGGGTTGGGCACCGGCTCCGGAATGCCCCAGCGGTTGGATTGCAGCAGCGTGGCGGGCGTCAGCTCGTAGTGGCGCAGCGTGGTGCCATCGGGCTGCACCACTGGCGCGGCCAGCCGGGTAGCCAGCCGTTCGGCCCAGATGCGGCGAATAAGTAGCCAAGTATCGGGCTCGTGCTTGGCCACCAGCGGCAAAAACACGTGCAGCCACTGCCACCCAGCTACCTCAAACTGCGCAAACAGCTGCTGCGCCAGTGCCTCACTGTGCCGCGCTACCTCGGCGGGCCCTAGGGCTTGGCGGCGGGCTAAGGCCGCACGGCGCAGGGTAGGTTTGGTAGGAGGGGGCTGGCGCGACATAGCAACAAAACAGGCTTATTAACTGCCAGCGGCCAGCTTCGACACAGCCGCTGGCTCTAGGCCAAAGTAGGCCCAGGGATAGAGTGTAATAGCACGACCCAGCACGCGCAGAAAATCGTCGCGGCGCACCGTCTGCTTAACAAGGTGATGGAGGCAAGCCAAGTAGTTGTTGAAGTAGATAGCGTACAACGAGTTATCGGTGAGTGGGCGGCTCTGCGTTAGCAGCTGCGTCATCCGCTGGGCGCTGTGGCCGCGAAACTGTTGTTGCACCGCCGCCGAGCTATCAGCGTGAATTTGGAATAGCTCGACCAAGTACATCGCCTCCAATAACTGATGCATCGCCGGGGTAGGCGCGTCAGCTACTAGGTCTTCTAACGCTTCTTCGCTACCAAACCACTTAGGTGTAAGCAGATTAAAATAAAACAGGTGAGCCTGCAGATGGTCAGGCACCACTTTTTGGCAACGCCAGAAAGCCTGTTGCGCCTGCTCGGGCTCACTCAGTCCCATTTCTACCCGCACTGTGCGCGCCGCCGCCTCGGCCCGGTAAGTATCCGGACCGCTTACCTGGGCTAAGTGCTGCTGCGCCTCGTCTAAGTACTTCTGAAAGCCCTCTATTTGCTGCTTGCCCAAATACTTAGCATAGGCACCGCCGCGTATCTGCCAGGCTACATGAGTGGCGTGCACTCCAGCCACGAGGTAGCGCAGGTCAGACTTTCCTGCCTGCTGGTAGCTGGCAAGTGCCTGGGCGTGTGCATCGGTTAGACACAAGCCATCGAGCAATCGCGTCAGGTCATCGGGGGACAGGCCAGCAGCCACTGCTTCTAGCTGCTCCCAGTTTTGCTGGTGCAGCACTGCCTCGATTCCCAGCGTCGTCAACAACCCAAACGATGGGTCACGGGCAGGTGGTGATGGTTTGGTAAAAAGCTGACGGAGTTGCTGTAAGAAGGCCAAGGTATGTGAGCCGTAAAGTGCAAGGTCCTAAAGCTACTCATCCCTCCTGCACCACGGCAAACTCCAGCCCTAGGGGCTCGAAGCAGTCGATAAGCTGCTGCATAAAGCCGGGGTTGTTAAGCAAGATGCTGAGCACGTTATCGGTACGCTCTTGCAAGCCGCCTTCGGGGAAGAGCTTGTCTTTGAGCGCGGTGAGCTGGGCGTAAGCAGTTTCGTGCTTGGCATCGGCGGCTTTGGCCAGGCGTTTCTCGAGGCCCCCTAGGGCAGCGGCGGACTTCTGAGCCTCGGCAGCCACGGCTTTTATTAGCGAGGCATCGAGGCGCTGGGCCAGGGCTTGCACCTGCTCGTAGGCGGCGGCCAGGGCTTGCTGCTGGGCAGCCAGGCTCACTTCCTCCTGGCCTAGCTGGGCGCCCACCTGCTTTTTCAACTCGCCTATAGGCTTGAAGATATCCGGCACCGAGAGGCCAAGCTTGGCCAGCTTGCCGGCGTTGGCGCGGCTCACATACAGGGCCGAGTTGCGAGGCAGCACAATGGGGAACGGCACGTCAAACGCCGCAAACACGTCCTTGAGCTGAAACCAGTACGCCACCTCGGCCCCGCCGCCGATGTAGGCCACGTTTGGCAGCAGAAGCTCCTGGTAGAGCGGGCGCAGCACCACATTAGGGCTGAAGCGCTCGGGATGCGCGGCGGCCAGGGCCAGGCGCTCGTCCTGGGCGGCACCGGTGGCCGGCTCTAGGCGCTCGCGCTTGCCAGCATCGGTGAAGAAGAACAGGTTGAGCGGGCGCGAGTACACTTGGGGCTTGTAGCCGGCGGCCGTGAGGCGCTCGTTGGTGGCCTGCACGGCTTGGTTCGACACCTGCTCTTGCAGCTCGCGGGTGAGCACCGGCCCTAGGGCCTGCTTTAGGGCCGGGCGGTCGGCATCGAGGCACACCAGGCCAAACTCGCCGAAGAGGCTGGTAGTCAGGCGCCGCGTGGCTTCGCTCAGGGTGCGGCTGCTAGCGTAGGCGTCCTTGAAGGCGGCCGGCACTTCGGGCGGCAACTGGCTTAGCAGCTCTTCCTCCAGTCCTTGCAGGGGCAGGCGCCCCACCGCGCCCCCTAGGCCCGACTCGCCGCCGGGGCCGCTCCAGGCGTAGGTTTTGCCGAACAGCGGGAAGCTGTTTATCTCGGCGAAGTCGTGGTCTTCGGTGGCCAGCCAGTACACCGGTACGAAGTCGTGCTGCGGATACGCCTCCTTCAACTGCCGGCACAACTTAATGGCCGACACGATTTTATACACGAAGTACAGCGGCCCAGTGAACAGGTTGAGCTGGTGGCCGGTGGTGACGGTAAAGGTGGTGGCTTGCTCCAGTAGCGCCAGGTTGGCGGCCACGGCGGGCGGCACGGCGTTACTAGTTGTGGCACCTAGCTCGGCGTATTGGGCGTGCAAGTCGGCCACTAGGCGCTGGCGAGCTTCGGGCGAGTAGCTGGCTTGCTTTTCGGCGAGCTGCGCCGCGAAGTTTTCCAGGCTGGGCCAGCGGTGGTAGAAGGGCGCCAGCGCCGGAGCCTGGGCGATATAGTCAGTCAGCAGGCCCGAAAACGCGCCGGTGGCGGCGTAGGGCAGGGTCATACAGTCGGCAGCAGCCATGAGCGCGAAGGGAAAAGGGGTGCGCAAAATTCAGCCAAGAACCACGCGCCGGCCGAAAAGTTAAAACGACCGCGCGCCGACGCCCGCTACTCGGCGCGCCAGAAGCGCATTTCTAGCGAGATGCGCGTCTCGTTGGGGTTCAGATTCACGGCCCCGCCGTGCAATAGGTAGGGCGAAAACACCAGTGCCTCGTGCGGCGCCGGGTTGGGCCGGATGAGGTGCAGGGGTTCGGCGCTGCCTAGCACGCCTGGCACCGTAAAGGCCACCCCGTTGCTAACGGCGCCGCCGGCAGTGCGCAGGGTGCGGTTTTCGGGCCAGTGGTGCGAGCCGGGCACCAGCGTGAGCGACGACTGCGCGGTGCTACCGGCCACGGGCAGGTAAATATTTACGCAGCTGCGGTAGTCGGGCAGCCACACGTCGCGGTGCAGCGGATTGTTGTCGGCCCGCCCCGGCCGAATAAGGCGCAAATGGAAAAATCGCTCGCCATCCCAGGGATTGCGGGCCCGCACCGGGCAGCCGCACAGCTCGCCCACGCGCTGCTCTAGCCGCTCGGGCGGCAGCGGCAGAAACTCGCGCTGCTGGTATTCCTTGGTGCGGCGCACCACGGCCAGGTGCAGGTCGGCATTATTGGCCACCACGCGGTGGTAGTGCGCTACGTCAAAATCAGCCGGTACCGGGCAGCCGGCGTCGGCCAGGGCCTGGCGCACCAGCGCGGCCAGCCCCGCTTGCAGGGCCTGCTGCTCGGCGGCGGGCAGCAGCTCGGCTACCGTGTACCCTAGGGCACCCCAGGGCGCCGAAGCCGTTAGGTCGTCGTCGGCCGCTAGTAGCACGCGGCCATCGGTAAGGCCAGGCTCACCTTGCACGTCATAAGTAACCTCTTGCTGATTGATTCGAACCTGCATAGCGCGTAGTTGCTTGCTCCTTACGTGTTGATAGTGGCAAAGAAGCATTTTATCAGCCTAAGCTCGACAAACCCGCCGTGCTTAAGCTGCTTCCTTCACTACACAAGATAAAGTTGAGTCGCCGGGTTTATTGCTGCCTAGCCAAGTACTGGTAGTCTAGCAAGGTTATGTAGCATAAATTAAAGCCTCCATTGCTCTTACTTTGAGCGTGGTAACGTCCGCCTAAGCAAACGACACTCACCTCGGCGGCAACTGCCGCCAACTTTTCTCTCCTTTTTTCTCGCTATGCCCAAACGCTACTTTCTGCCCGCCCTCGGGCTGTTCTTGCTTAGCCAGCACCTGCAGGCGCAGGTACCTTCCTCCGAAACCCTGCTGCTGCGCGAGCCCGCCCTGAGCCGCGATAAGCTGGCCTTCAGCTACGCCGGCGACATTTGGCTGGCCAACCGCGACGGCTCGAACCCCCAGCGCCTCACGGTGGGGCCGGGCGTCGAAACCAATCCGCACTTCTCGCCCGATGGCCAGTGGCTGGCCTACTCGGGCGACTACGACCGCAACACCGACGTGTACGTGGTGGCCGTGGGCGGCGGGCAGCCCCGGCGCCTCACCTGGCACCCCTCGTCCGACGTGGTGCGCGACTGGGCGCCCGACGGCAAGAGCATCTTGTTTAGCAGCTCGCAGGAGGCCTACGCGCGCTCGTTGCAGCTCTTTACGGTGCCGCTGGCCGGGGGCTTGCCCGCCCGCTTGCCCCTGCTGATGGGCGAGAAGGGCAGCTACTCGCCCGATGGCAAGCGCCTGGCCCACACGCACATCACCAACGCCACCAGCACCTGGAAGCACTACCGCGGCGGCCAAACCGGCCCCATTTGGCTGACGGATATGCAAACGCTGGCCACCGAGGAAATACCCCACGAAAACGCCACCGACACCAGCCCACTGTGGCTGGGCGGCAAGGTGTATTTCCTCAGCGACCGGCAGCGTACCAACAACGTGTTTGCCTACGACGTGGCCAGCCACAAAGTCGAGCAGCTAACCCGCCACACCGACTACGACGTGAAGGCGCTGAGCGGCTACGGCGACGAGCTGGTGTACGAGCAGGCCGGCCGGCTGCACCTGCTTAATACCGCCACGGGCAAGGCCAGCGACTTGAAAATCAGCATTGCGCCCGAGCTGCTGGCCTTACGCCCGCAGTACCGCAACGTGGCCCCGATGGTGCGCAACACCGCTATTTCGCCCACCGGCATGCGGGCCGTGGTGGAGGCTAGGGGCGACATCTTCACGGTGCCGGCCAAGAAGGGCGAGAGCCGTAACCTCACGCACTCCGACGGCGCCCACGAGCGCTACCCCGCCTGGTCGCCCGACGGCACGCGCATCGCTTACGTGTCCGATGCCAGCGGCGAGTACCAGCTGATGGTGCAGGACCAGCGCGGCACCAAGCCGGCCCAGGCCTACTCCCTCGGGCCGCCCTCGTTCTACTTCAACCCCCGGTGGTCGCCCGACAGCAAGAAGGTGGCCTACACCGATAAGAAGCTCAACCTCTGGTACCTGGACCTGGCCAGTAAGAAGCCGGTGCGCGTGGCCAGCGAAACCTACGGCCCCAACGAAGCCCTGGCCCCCACCTGGTCGCCCGACGGGCAGTGGCTGGCCTACTCGCAGCTGATGCCCAACCACTTGCGCACCGTGTGGGTGTACCACCTGCCCAGCGGCCGGCGCTTTGCCGTGAGCGATGGCCGCGCCGACGCCGACGCGCCCGCCTTCAGCCGCAACGGCAAGTACCTGTTTTTCACGGCCAGCACCGACGTGGGTTTGCGCACCACCTGGCTCGACATGACGGCCTACGACCGCACCAGCAAGCGCACGCTCTACGTGGCCGTGCTCAACAAGCAGGACGCCTCGCCTTTCGCTCCGCAGAGCGACGAGGAGAAGGGCGCCGCCACCCGGCCCGACTCGGTGGTGGTGGGCAAGCCCGTGGGCAGCCGCACGCCCAAGCTGGCCGTGAAGGACCTGAAAGTAGCCGTGAAGGACGCCAAGGCCAAGCCCGCCGACGTGGCCAAGGTCGTCATCGACACGGCGGGCCTAGGGCAGCGCATCTTGGTGGTGCCCGGCTCGGCGGTGGGCGAGCTGAGCGCCGTGCAGGCCGCCGACGGCGACAAGCTGTTTTACCTGGAGCAGGTGCCCGCCAGCACCGCCGCCGGCCCCAGCGCCACGGCCAGCGGCCCCAGCCAGCGCCTGCACCGCTTCGACATGCAGGCCCGCAAAGACGAGGTATTCATGGCCGAGGTGGAGGACTACTCGCTGAGCGCCGACGGCAAGAAGCTGCTCTACACCGCCCCGCGCGACAACTACGGCATCGTAGAAACGGCCGGCAAGCCCACCGCTGGTGACGGCAAGCTCACCCTAACGGCTCTCGACGCCTACATCGACCCGCGCCACGAGTGGGAGCAGATGTTCAACGAGGTGTGGCGCCTGGAGCGCGACTACTTCTACGACGCCAACATGCACGGCCTCGACTGGGCCGCGACCAAGAAGAAATACGCCGTGTTTCTACCACATGTGGCCAATCGCGCCGACCTCAACTATCTGTTTTCGGAGATGATGGGCGAGATGGTGGTGGGTCACAACTACGTGAGCGGCGGCGACATGCCCGCCCTCACGGCCAGCCCGGTGGGTTTGCTGGGGGCCGACTACGAGGTAGTGAACGACCACTACCGCTTCAAGCGCGTGTTTAACGGCGAGAACTTCAACCCCAGCCTGCGCGCCCCCCTCACCGGGCCCGGCGTGAACGTGCAAGCCGGCGACTACCTGCTGGCCGTGAACAACCGCCCCCTCACCGGTTCCGACAACGTGTACAGCTTCTTCGAAAACACCGTAGGCAAACAGTTGACGCTCACCGTCAACGACAAACCTAGTATGCAGGGCGCCCGCGAGGTGACGGTGGTGCCCGTGGCCAGCGAGGCCAACCTGCGCCGCATCGCCTGGGTAGAAGGCAACCGCCGCAAAGTAGACGAGCTGACCCACGGCCGCGTGGCCTACGTGTACCTGCCCAACACCAGCGCCGAGGGCTACGAGTTCTTCAACCGCTACTACTTCAGCCAGTTAGACAAGGAAGCCGTCATCATCGACGAGCGCTTCAACGGCGGCGGCTTCGTGGCCGACTACATCCTCGACCTGCTGAACCGGCCGCTGCTCAGCTACTGGGCCCCGCGCGAGGGCAAGGCCTTTACTTCGCCCGGCGCGTCCATCTACGGTCCCAAGGTGATGCTGGTCAACGAGTTTGCCGGCTCGGGCGGCGATGCGCTGCCGGCCTTTTTCCGGCGCCGGGGCCTAGGCACCATCGTGGGCAAGCGCACCTGGGGCGGCCTGGTAGGCATTTCGGGCTACCCCACCCTCCTCGACGGCGGCAGCGTCACGTCGCCCAGCTTCGGCATCTACAGCCCCGATGGCAAGTGGGAAATTGAAAACCAGGGCGTGCCGCCCGATATCGAGGTAGACCTGCTGCCCGCCGCCACGCAAAACGGCGCCGACCCGCAGTTAGCTAAAGCCGTTGAGGTAGTATTGGGCGACTTGCAGAAGCAGTCATTCAAGCCCCTAGGCATCCCGGTGCAGCACCCCACCCGGGCCGTGGAGTAAGGGGCTAGGATTGAGTAATACATTACAACAGAACGTCATGCTGAGCGCAGCCGAAGCATCTCTACCGCGCCGTATCGTTCGGTAGAGATGCTTCGGCTGCGCTCAGCATGACGGCCTTTTCTATTCTACAGATTTAATCGTCCACAAAATCTGTGTAATCCGGTAAATCCGCTGTAATCCGTGGTTCAGACAAGCTCGCCGTACAAATCAAAATCCGATGCGCCAGTGATGCGCACCTCGGCGAAGCTGCCCTGCGGGATGTGCACCTCGTCGGTGGCGGGCACCAGCACTTCGTTGTCCACCTCGGGCGAGTCGAACTCGGTGCGGCCCACGTAGTAGCCGCTTTCGAGGCGGTCGAAAAGTACGCGGTGCGTCTGGCCGATGCGTACCTCGTTGGCTTCCAGCGAGATGTGCTGCTGAATCTCCATGATACGGTCGGCGCGCTCCTGCTTCACCTCGGCCGGCACGTCGTCGGCCAGCGTGTGCGAGTGCGTGTTTTCCTCGTGCGAGTAGGTGAAGATGCCCAGGCGCTCAAACTTCATTTCCTGCACGAACTCTTCCAGCTCGGCGAAATCCTGCTCGGTTTCGCCGGGGTGGCCAGCAATGAGCGTGGTGCGCAGCGCGATACCGGGCACCCGGTCGCGGATTTCGCGTACCAGCTCCTTCGTGCGGCGGCTGCTAATGCCCCGGCGCATGGTTTTCAGCATGTTGTCGGAGATGTGCTGCAGAGGCATATCCAAGTAGCGGCAGATGTTGGGCCGCTCGCGCATCACGTCCAGCGCCGCCATCGGAAACTGCGAGGGGTAGGCGTATTGCAAGCGCAACCACTCCACGCCAGGCACGTCGCTCAGGCGCTCTAGCAGCTCAGGCAACTTGCGCTCGCCGTAGGCTTGCAGGCCGTAGTAGGTCAGGTCCTGGGCAATGAGAATCAGCTCCTTGGTGCCCATGCCCACCAGGCGCTTGGCCTCCGTCACGAGGTCGTCCATCGAGCGGTCCACGTGCTTGCCGCGCATCAGCGGGATGGCGCAGAACGAGCAGGGCCGGTTGCAGCCCTCGGCAATTTTAAAGTACGCGTAGTGCCTAGGGGTCGTGAGCAGGCGCTCGCCCACCAGCTCCTTCTTGTAGTCGGCCTCCAGCACCTTCAGCATCTGGGGCAGTTCGAGGGTGCCGAAGTAGGCGTCTACCTGCGGAATCTCCTCTTCCAGCTCCTGCTTGTAGCGCTGCGAGAGGCAGCCCGTCACGTACAGCTTCTCGAGCTTGCCGGCCTCCTTTTCGTCGGCGTAGCGCAGGATGGTGTCGATGCTTTCCTGCTTGGCGCCGTCGATGAAGCCGCAGGTGTTGATAATAACGATGTTAGCGTCCGACTTCTTGGCCTCGTGCGTCACGGCGAAGTCGTTGGCCCGCAGCTGGCCCATGAGCACCTCCGAGTCCACCAGGTTCTTGGAGCACCCTAGGGTGATAACGTTGACTTTGTTTTGCTTGAGGGTTCTAACTTTCACAATCGCAGATTTAACGGATGTAACGGATTGGCTAGCGCCTTCCTGCGGTTGCGCAGATTGGCTTGGCTCGGAATAGATAACCACCGGTGCAGCCTGCAAAATTACGACTGCCAAATAGGTAAAGCCTCGAACCAACTACCGCGGGTAGTTAGTTCGAGGCTTTAAGCAAGTAGTAGGCCTTAGGGTTGCGCGCTACAATGCCTCAAACTGGCGCAAAAAGCGAACGTCGTTTTCGGTGAAGAGGCGCAAATCCTTAATCTGGTACTTTAGCATGGTGATGCGCTCGATGCCCATGCCCCAGGCGTAGCCCGAGTACTTCTGCGAGTCGATGCCGCAGTTTTCGAGCACGTTGGGGTCTACCATGCCGCTGCCGCCAATCTCGACCCAGCCGGTGCCCTTGCAGATGTTGCAGCCCGCGCCCTTGCAGATGAGGCAGGTGATGTCGATTTCGGCGCTAGGCTCGGTGAAGGGGAAGTAGCTGGGGCGGAATCGGATGTTAATACCCTCACCAAATAGCTCACGCACAAAGTAGTAGAGCGTTTGCTTGAGGTCGGCAAAGCTCACGTTCTCGTCGATGTATAGCCCCTCAATCTGGTGGAAGAGCATGTGGGCCCGCGCCGAAATGGCCTCGTTGCGGTACACGCGCCCCGGCATCACGCGGCGGATGGGCAGCGGCTCGTTTTCCATGATGCGCACTTGCACCGTGCTGGTGTGCGTGCGCAGCAAGAACGGCTGCGGGTCGGTAGCGCCTAGGGCCGGCTCCACGAAAAACGTGTCCTGCATGTCACGCGCCGGGTGGTTTTCGGGGAAGTTGAGGGCCGTGAAGTTGTGCCAGTCGTCCTCAATCTCGGGCCCCTCGGCCACCGCAAAGCCGATGCGGGCGAAGATGCGCAGCATCTGCTGGCGCACGAGGCTCAGGGGGTGGCGGGTGCCTAGAACCTGGGGTACCGGGGGCAGCGTGTAGTCGAAGGTGGCGTCGGCGGGCTGGTTGGCGCTGGCGGCCTCCAGGGCCTGCTGGGCCTCGTCGAAGCGGGCCTGGGCCTGCTGCTTGAGTCCGTTGAGCTGCTGACCTACGGCGCGCTTTTGCTCACCCGGCACGGTTTTGAGCTGGTCGAACAAGTCGGCCAGGCGGCCTTTGCGGCCCAAATAGAGGAGACGAAACTGGTCGAGGGCGGCCGGGGAGCTCACGTCGGCGGCGGCCACCTCGGCGGCGAGGGCCGAAATAGATTCCTGCATGATGCCGGCAAAGGTACGGCCGGGGGTAGGCTGGGCGAATTTTACGTTTACCCCACAATTTTATTTAAAATTTTTCTTATTGACTAACAAGTAGTTATTAATGCGATACCTCTGCCTAGGGAACTGCTGCACACGCATCTGGCACCGGCTTTGCAAATGGGTTTTTAGTTAATTCTTGATTCTTTCACCCCCCTTTTCCTGGTCACACATGCTACGCCGTTTCCTCCTCCCGCTGCTGGCCGTTACGCTGCTCTCCGCCGAAGCCGCCCAGGCCCAAACCACTCCTGCCCCGGCTAGCCACCAGGCCTACCGCAAGGTGCAAAAAGCTGAGCGTGTGCTCTCGAAGCGCGAGCAACAAGCCGCCGCGGCCCAAGCCCGCGTGCAAGCTGCCCAGGTAGCCCGCGATGCGGCCGTGGCCCAGGCGCCCACCACCAGCGCCGGCACCGCTTGGAGCGGCTGGAGCGACGAGCCGATGCCCGCGCAGACGGGTGCCCCCCACCGCGCCACCGGCTACAACGTTTCGTCGGCGCCCGGCATGCCCCTCAACCAGCTAGGCCACGGCGTATCGACTGACTACAACGGCCGCCCGTTGCCCGCAGCGGCTCCCGTTGCTACCGCCCGCCGCTAACCCAACCGGCTTTTCTCTCCTCTTTTCTGCTTCCAAAACACCCTAGGCCACCCGCTCAGTACTGTGCCACTGCACAGCCCTGGGCGGGTGGTTTGCGTATGAGCCAGGGTGCGGCGGTGCCGCGCTCTGCCTCCTTACTTATGCATTCGCTTCGCCTCCTCAGCCTACTGGGCCTTACGCTGCTCGCCACTCCAGTTTTCGCCCAAACTCGCCCCAACAAAATGGCGCGTAAGCCCGCCACCCGCATGGTGCCCAACACCACGCCCGCAGCCCGCGCTGCCGACCCCTTACGCGGCAAAGCCAACGCTAAGGGCCTGAACGACTACGCCGCCCCCGGGCAGCCCGTCAACATGAAAGACAACGGCAAAAACACCCCGCCCTACGACGGCCCCGCCGCTGGCCACGGCACCACCGATAAGGGCATGACTATGCCCCGCAAGCAGTAGCCGAGCGTTTCAGCAGTAGCTGCCCTAGGGCTTCATGCCCAAGCAAAGGCCCTAGGGCAGCGGCTTTTTCGACACGTACAGCACGCCGTTCTGCTCGCCGCAAAAGGCGAAGTTTTTACCGCGTCCGCACAGCGGGGCCGAAGCTGCCACGTATAGCCGCGCTTTGCTATCTAGGTAAATGCTGTTTAGCTGGTGCTCCTGGGGCAGCGTAATTGGTGGCCCTGCTGGGCCCTGAATACCCGTTGTGTAGATGTAGGCGGAGCTTGCCGAAATGGGGTCTCTTTCGATGGCAATGCGGTAGTCGGCTCCCGAAGGAGTGCGCACCCGATTGAGTGGCACTCGCGCATTAGCGAAGGCTACCGTGCTTTGCTTGAATTGGTAGTGCTGCCAGGTGCGGCCTTGGTCGGCACTGTAGTCTGTAGGATGGCCTGCGTAAGCCGTAGTGCTATCCGCTATCGAGCCTAGGCCGCCCGTGAGGGTGAACAGCGTATCGCGGTGCGTCACAAACCCGAAAATACCCAGGTTGGATGGCTGGCTTACGGCCCACGTTTTGCCCCGGTCGGTGGTGCGGTAGATGTTGAACCGGGTCGTGATGATGAGCGTGCCGTCGATGTCGCCGGTCACAGCTTCGATGGCCCGCGCTTCGGGCGCTTTTATGGCATACCAGTCGGCGTATTCGGGGGCGGGTTGTTTGTCGGGTTGGTTGCGGCAGGCCCCTAGGGTCCCGAGTAGCAAGAAAGCAGCTACGTAGCGATAAGCCATTGTGGAAAAGGATAAGTGAGGATAGGCCACTAAAGTACTGCCGCTTCACTGACACTTCACTTATGTAAGCAATAAATATAGATTAGCTTATTATTAGGGTGTGTCTGAAAAGTCTTGTAATTTAGGCGCTATGGCACAGCGCTATGAGTTAAGTGACGTCCACTGGGCCGTTATCAGCCCCCTGCTCCCGCAACAGACCTTGGGTCGCCCCGGC